>ERZ780045.130-NODE-130-length-16233-cov-3.52559_pt1 | contig 16233 bp, 13 predicted proteins | sample MGYA00511924_ERZ780045 | MGnify/ENA primary metagenome ERZ780045 (study PRJEB29588, sample SAMEA2154082) | human gut metagenome | biome: human gut; feature: human-associated habitat; material: faeces | place: Denmark | collected 2008/2010 ... | reverse complement strand
TTCCACTGATATAGTTGCTTGATAAATCTTGTTCAATTTGCACTTGCAATCTACCAAGATAAATTTATAACACTTTTAAGGATGCTTGTCAATATGGTTTTGTAAACCTGGTTAAAGACAAAGCTTACAGAAAAAGTAGTAATTTTATCTATTGCTTAGGAAGAAATAAGTAAGCGTCAACAATTGTCGGCTAGAAAAAATCTGCGCAGGCTTTATGTCTACGCAGATTGTATAATAATAAATTGTACGATTAGTAAGCCGTAATCTTATTTGACGCTTACTTTATGGTTAGAAGCCATTTTTACCCTAAGCTTAACTATTTCTTGTTTCAGGAGAATAAGCACGTAATACATCTTCATCAATAATCAATTGATTGTTTTCGATTTTACCATCCATATAAAAAGCAATATTTTTCAGCTCCTGATACGCATTTCGCAAATCAGAACCAGATGGTCTGGTATTTGCCAATTTTTGCTCCCGCACCTTTTTTAATCCAGCATCACCTGTATTCTCATATATTTTTATTGCTTCTTTTATTTGCCTACGGTTAATTTCCAACAATTTTGCATAAAGGCCTGTCAAAACTTTATTAGCTACAGGTTGTTTGATATGCTTATCTTTTTTAAATAAGTTATCGAGCATAGACTTACCGTTTTCCTCAGTAGGATTATCCATAAAGATATGCTCATCAATTCTCCCCTTACGCTTAACTGCTTCATCAATAGTCTCGTAATAATTGGTAGCTGCCATAAAAAGAATTTTAGAGTCCTTGTTCCGCAAACCTCCCTGATCACTGAGAAAATCCAGCAGCGAACCTCTAATATCCTGGCTAAGCAAAGAACCTGCTAAGGAATCAAATTCATCAAAAAACAGAACTATGCCTTTGCCTTTGCCTTTTGCCTCAGACATGATCTTAGAGAATTGGATAGTACGGGAGAAAATATCTGCTAACTTTTTAATTGTGTCATTAGCATACAAGCTAACAAAATTTTTGCTGACTACCTTAAAAAAGTAAAAACCAAATTCTCCTGCAACCGCTTCTGCCAACATACTTTTAGCATTACCAGGAGGACCGTATAACAAAGTACCCTTACTGATTTCCAGGCCAAAATTCTCAAATCTGAGCTTTTCGTCTTCATTGTAGGAAATATATTCAGCTTTACGCCTGATTTTAGTTTTTATATCGTCATAGCCAATAACATCTGAAAAGCGATTTCTTATTTCACCCGGAGTCTTGCATTCAATCAAGCCTGTTCTTTGAATCTCCTCAAATGCCTCTCGTTCTTTTTTGACAAAGCACTCTGTTATCAATTCCTTATCTTTAGCATCATTTTTTCCGAACTCAATACTTCTTGATTTTAATGGTTCATTTAATTTTTTTACAAAATTAGTAATATCGCGTCCGGACATTTTTTCGGATTTTTCCAGCATACATTCTTCATAGCACTTACCTTTAATGGAGAATTCTAACTTATCCTTGAAAATTAATCTTCTAATATTATCCTCGAAAATTAATCTTCTCATTTCCTTATCAGGCAAACCTATGTTAATAACTTCCGATAAACGACTCCTTATAGCGCTATCTACCACATCTACTCTGTTCGTAGCAGCAATGGTAAAGATTTTCTGCTCACCAGTCGTTGCACCATCTATTTCCTGCAGGAACTGATTAACCATATCAAGTCCAAAGCTGTCTCCCTGGCTTCCCATATTTCTGCTGGGAAATACTGTATCGGCTTCGTCAATAAATAAGATGGTTGGCTGATTAGCTCTGGCTTCTGCAAAAATACGCTTTATTTTGCCACTGCTTTGTCCAACATATTCTCCCTTAAGATCACCTAAAGTAGGCGCCATAAAATAACATTTTTCTTCATTTGCAAGCGCCTTAACAATCATTGTTTTACCTGTTCCAGGCGGTCCTGTTAAAATGAAGCCTTTTCTGGCTTCTTTGGGAGAATCCATGAATTTGTCAACAGAAGCTTTTATACTTGCTTTCGTTTGGGAATCTAAGCGCACATCCGCCAATTTAACTTCTTCAGGAATATTTTTACTTATACTATTGTCAAAATCTTCCCATTTCAAAGAAGCCTTATTTTTAGCCAGCACAGCACTCAAGATACGCATACAATCAACCAATGATTTTTTACCAGCACTAAGCGCCTGCGTAACATCATGCAGTACCTTTAAATCTAAATGATAGTTATCATTTGTTTTGCGCAAAAGGTATCTCAAATACGTATACCGAATCTCCAAAGCACTCGGATTTCCAATAAAAGTCTCTTCTTGTTCAAAGCCATATTTTTTTATACTTTCAAAATCTTTGATTGTAGCTACAACAAGTAAATTATTTTCCTTGGCCCATTTCGTCAGTATACCAATCCAGCGCAAATCCTGCTGTGCATCGTACATTTTGCTGATCCATTCCAAGCCCTCTAAAAGCAGTACTATTTTTTTACCCTCTTTTAGCAGTTCGCCAATTCTACCCGTAACTAGCGCTACATCATGACCTTTTGTCGCATCTTCAGCTTCTTTCTGAGCTTCTTCCTGTAACTTATTATCAGTTCTATTGACCTTTGCATTCGCAAAGCCACCTCTGCGTTTTGGAGCTTTTAAATCTTTAAAATCTATTTGATCAATTTCTCCATCCAGGTTTTTCTTATAATAAGAAACAGCTTCTGCAGCATAAGAGCAATGTATCAGAAAATCGTATTTTTCACTATTTTTTTCGTTTTCCTTGCGCAAATAATATGTCTTTAAACTATCCGCAAGATTAAGCACACCTTCCAAATAATTATAGAAATAATTATCCTGAATACCGCTACCTGTAAGAAAATGTACTATTTGTCCTTTCTGGCGTTTCTCTTCAATTTTATCAATAACTCTATGCTGTATCTTTACGTCATTCTCCATTAGTACTCAACTCCCGCCGGTAACATCTTGGATAACTCTCTTAATTTGGCAATTATTTGTTCATCACTAATATTTTTTTCTTCAGCCTGTAACTGCTTATTGATTTTACCAATATCACCGTTAAGCTTTTCTTTTTCACTTTTAAGACGCTTTAGTTCGTTATCTTTAGCAGTTTTCTCCTTTTTCAGCTTATTGATTTCTATATTCTTTAAATCACTTATTTCCCTGCTTATTTTATCTAACTCACCTTGTAATCTGGTTGCTTCTTCCTTCTGAACATCCAAATCCTTCAGTGAAGCCTGCTTCTCCTCTATTTCCTTACGCAAGCTCTCTACTCTTCTTTTATAATCCGTAAAGGTAGTAGTTATATTAAGCTTCTCTACTTCTATACGGCTGATAACCTCCTCAACAGAAGCAACTATGTCGCCGCTTTCTTTAAGTACGTCAATAAAATAACCATCAGCTTCTTTTACATCTTGCTGATATAACGCATTCAAAACATGCTTGGAAAGCGGATACAGCCTTGCTAAATTCTTTACAATGTCAGCGTGTACATCTACTTCTTCATAAATTTTTTGAGCTACCTCATTTCCCCGCTCTTCATCAAAAAACCATAAAAGCTCTTTTAAATTATCCGGATTATTATACAATTTTTCTAATTGTAAATTGTCTTTCTTGATTCTACTAATGAAAGTCTCTAATTTCGGTTCACTGGACATTTGTTTCATCCCTCCATTAATTTAGCTTTGCCCGCTCCTGCTGATTAGTGTTAACCCCCTGTACCTGTTGGGCATATAAAATACTGCTGCCATTTTTAGTTATATCAGTCACAGGAATACCAGCTTCTCGTAAATTTTTTACAATTTTGGGCCACGTATTCTTGCACGTTCCACCAACAGCTTCTGTATGGTCAATATCTACTATTACACGGCCATCTTCATCGATGTTAACATTATTAAAATCAATAATTTCATCACCGGCCTGACAGGTTATGCGAAATCCCTTGTCAGGGTTCTCGTCAATAATTTCGTCGCCAACGTCATAGCCCATATCACTCATAATATTATACAACTCTAAAGCCAAGCCACTTTTCGCCTTTATACGTTCTGAAAGGTTAGCTGCAAAGCTGTTTGCCTCAATAACAGTATTTTGAGCTTCACTTAATACTTGTTTGGCTTCAACAAACTTTTCTTCAGCAAGAAGTTTTTCGATTTTGTTCATACCGGCATTATATTTTGTTTCAAAGTCTGTCTCTACATACTTTTTCAAAAACTGGAACAATGGAAGCTGCTCACTATCCTCATTGCCTAACGCACATTCATATGGATCTTCAAACTGCTCTGCTGTCATCTCTAAGACCTGCTGCTTTAAGCCTTCAGCATCAGCTTTCTCCTGTTGCCACTGAGCATATTTTGCATTCAAGCTGCCAACAAATGCTGTTACTTTTTCGTAATATTGACTAAAGCTGTTCAAGACCTCTTTATCAGTCATTGCATAAAATCTTTTGGCACTTTTTTCTATATCACTATATTCGGCCGCCAAAAACTTCTCAGCGATTTTTTTATCAATACCAGCTACTGTATCGCTAATTTTTTGTCTAAAGCTATCACTTTCTTGTTTTTCTTTAGCAATAATATTCATTTTTTCAATTTGCTCAGCTATCTGTTGTGCTTCACTATTCAACTTATTTAATCTGTTTAACTCTGCTGTAGCCCCATTAAGATTTTGTACAGCAGTATTATAAATATTTTCATAATCGGCTCTACATGCTGAATAGGTATTCTTTACAGCAGTAGCCTCTCTATATTCATTATCACAATAGTCATGCTTATACGCAATACGTGCTCTTATATCAGCAGCCTTATTATCCGCTGACGCTAACTTGCTCTTTACTTCTGCTAAGCGTCCTTTAATATCTTTTGCTTTAAATTTTACTACAGCTTGTTTTTTTATAGCTGCTAACCGTTCTTCTTCCTGTTTTAATTGCGAAGCAAACATCTGTTGAGCTTCTTGGGTACCCTGAATCTTTTTCTCTAAAATAGTATGCTCTAAATTTTGTGCTTTTTCATAAGTGCTCTGCATCTTTTTTTCTAAATCATTGATTTTAATGTCATACTTTTTATCAGTATCTTTACGCGCAGTTTCGCCCATTTTTAAAACACTAGCTACTTGAGAGCCCTTTTTACCACTCATTTTATATCCTCCCTTGATTTATTTAGGTAAACCTTTTGCAAGTTTTGCCAAAACTTTTCATCGAATCCTTTTTCTGGAATTCCTACCAAAAACAAATCGTCATTTTTATAAACGAATTCTACAGAACGATTATGTGTATTATTGATTTTTTCTCTAAAGGAAATATATTTAGAAGACAAGAAATGTATAACCTGATTATCTGAACCACGATATATGGTATTATGATTCAATTCTTCCACATATTCTCCATCGACCAGTAAATCAATATGACCTAATATATAATCAACAGCTGCGTTTTGCATCTCACGCAGCTGCTTTAATGTATAACCGCTATAAAGCATAATATCAAGCTTACTATTTTCTTTGATCAGTTTAACCAGCTTTGCCAAGGCTTCAGCTTGCAAAAAAGGTTCTCCGCCACTAATCGTTATGCCCGTAAGACCTTCAACGTGAAGGATATCCTGTTCTAACGCAGCTACACTTTTCCAATAACCATTTTCAGACAAAGGCTGTCCTAAGGGATTAATGCAGCCCGGGCAGCGGCGTTTACACCCCTGTACCCAGACTACATACCTAAAACCAGGACCTAAAACTCTTGTCTTTTCCTCTTCATGATTTAAATAAAGCATTATATATTAGAGGCTTCAACTATAGCTTTCTTCATCATGTTGCCGTTGTCTCTGTTGAACCGCGGAACATAAACTTTAGCAGCAAACTTTCTGTTTTTAGCAGCTACAGGATCTGTTAAATCCTCTTGTTCATTCTTATTAAAATCAGTTTTTACAAAGTCTTGTTCAAATTTCTGCTCGCCAGGCAACGTGAAAATATCTACCTCAATATTATTATGTTCACGATAATATTGATTTAAGAGGCTATATACAATTCCTTCTGCATGCGTCAAAGGTTCTTTATTTTCCTTCTTGGCACTCTTGATTTGCTCATACATATCTCCGGCAATAGTATAGCTTTCGCCTAAAACCTCTGCCAATTTCAACATTGAAGACTTTTCTTCATCGTTTATACCACGCTGCGAAAGTACATTCTTAAATACAGGGCAAGCCACAAAAGCCTTATAAATTTCATGATAAGGTTGTAACAGAGCATCAATTTTTGCCAGTTCTTGTTCCAGTCCTTGAGCTTTTGCTTCGCTTGCACTCAAGTCATTTGACAACTTCTCTGCTTCGGCTTTGCTGTCAGACAATTCTTGCTCCAGTCCTTGGACTTTATCTTCGCTTGCACTCAATTCAGTTGACAACTTCGCTGCTTTTTCTTCGCTATCGGACAATTTCTTCTCCAGTCCTTCAGCTTTTTCTTCGCTTGTGCTCAACTGCGTTGACAACTTCGCTGCTTCGGCTTTGCTGTCGGACAGTTCTTGCTCCAGTCCTTCGGCTTTTTCTTCGCTTGTTCTCAAGTCAGTTGACAGCTTCTCTGCTTTTTCCTCGCTGTCGAACAGTTTCGTCTCCAGTTCTTCGGCTTTTTTGTCGCTTACACTCAGCTTAGTTGCTAAATCTGCAGCTTCAGCTTTTTTAGCTTCTAACTTTTGCATAAGTTCATCAACTTGTGACTCAAGGTTTTTAATTTTTTCTTTTTTCCTACCCATTTCAGTCTCCTGCATAGCTAACTGATTCTGTAAATTAGTAGCCTTTTCCTTGGCAATAAAAAGTTCTGCCTCTTTGTCATCTAATTGCTTTTGTTTAATACGTAATTCAGTAACATCACGGAGATGATTTTCTTCCAATGTTTTTTTCAAATCATCAACATTAGCTTTAAGCGGAGCTACAAGTTGATTAACAGCATTCCTCAAATAAAGCAAATCTTCCGCGAAAGAAAGCTTAGCAGCCTTTGCAAAATACAAGTTAAAGTTTTCTTCTAACGCCGTATTTACTGCATCTTTAATAAGCTGTTCCATCTCCTCTTTATTCAGCAATTTTTTATTAAGCTCTTCTTTTTGCTTTACTTCACTATCAGCCATACTAAAATTACCTCCATTTCCGATGTAAGCCAAAGATAAAACTACACGTTTTTTAATAATCAGCACCTTATTTGAGCTTGATAAGCTTACTTTCATCAACAGCCTCGTCATTCTGCGGACCTTCTTTTTTCGTACCCAATCTGTATTCAAGCGTATCTTCAGAATCAATTCTCAAATATAATCTGCTCTTGCCATCATCCTCATCGTAATCATCGATTTCATGCTGTAAAGGTTTAAAGCTATCTCTCTGCTCAACAGAGCTGCCTGTATACTCTAATTGGGTACATTCATTGTCCGTATCAATAGGATTAGCCATCACCCAATCCTGTGAAGTGGCATTTTTGGCAATAACGCAGACAAATTCATCATTTGTGGAATCCCTATAGCCAACATGGAACTGAAAGGGTGGAAAATCATCGTTGATTCTGACTCTGCTATCGTCAATATGATATTTGCTTAAGTCCAACTGACCAAAGGCAACAGCTGTTTTTTCGTTAATCTTATACTCTGCACTCAAGCCATCTTCATTTTCTTCTTCATCAGTACCTTTACCAATTCTCTGGATATCAGCACCATTAAAGAATTCTTCCTGCTGCATAGTTTCCAAAACGTATCTTTGTTTCGATGCGTTGCCAGCAAGGAAAATATGCACATCTTTTCTGTGATAGTCTTTACCAAACTCTTTCGTAAATGCTGCATCCATCGCCTGAGCAAAATTGACTACGGTTTCTGTTATTTTTTCCTCCAAGAAATCATCTATGCCTTTTACTTCAAGCTCTAAATCTTGAACTTCCTCATTATCTATATTTTTCAAAGTAACTTTAACGTGATCTGCATCCGCTTTAATGTCTCCTAGCACTTCTTCCATATTTTGGTCAATATCGCCGCTATACTTAAATAATCTACATGCAATTTTTTCTTTTAAGATATTGACGTTAGCATCAGCAATATCATCAGCACCATAATTTTCTCTAATTAGGCCATCAAATCCATCGGGGTTTAGCTCGCCATCAGGCAAGGCAAAAGGAATTTTTTCCGCTTCAATTATTTCTCTGTTATGTTTATAGATTTTATAAGCAAGCTTATGAATAAGCTTTTCACCACCAATGGAGCTATCGCCGTCCAAGCCTAAAATTTCAATAACAGCATCTTGCTCTACATTGTCTTCTTCCCTGGCCTCACGGAATACGCCATACACAAAATCCATTGTGCCGCCGCCAAGATCGTAGACTGCAAACTTTTCAGCAGTATTAGCAGCAAGCTTCAGCTGCTTACCAACAAAGGCACCGATACAAGCCACCGGTTCAGAATTCTCCATTTTTACGCTGACAATGCTTTTGCCCTTTTGGTTAACGCCCTTGCGAATATTTTTCGGCAAAGCACGCATAAGACCATATTCTAACGATGTGCGAATCTTTTCTTTTACCTCGTCATCGAATTTAACGGGACAAGTAATATTATACTTTGTATATATCTTATGCCCAATAGGATTATTGATAGCACGACCTAATAAATAACCATAAAAAGCTATCGGATTAAACTTGTTCTCAGACTCTTCGTCGATACTATCTGTAATTTTTATAACAGTCTCTCCCTTGTAGGGATAAACCTTTTTTTCAACGTCTTTTTGCAAAAGATACGGAATCATCTTCAGCTGCGTTAAAATAGCACGCATCTTTCTGCGTCCATCCTCTTCGTCCACTTCCTGGAAAACATCCTGAACAGTATAACCGGAATCATAATCTGCACAATCCACATCAACGTCCTTGCTTTTGGTCACAAAATATGGCATGTTATGATTATCTTGCGACCACTGCTTATATAATTCATCCCAATTATAAATTAATACATTGGTCGGATTCTCGTATTTATTATCAACAGCCTTATTGTCTGCATCTCTATCCAGCTTCTCATCACCGGACAAAGTAAATAATTTTGCTCTGCCTTCTGCCTTAACCGCAGCACAGGTAGAACTCGTACCAAAGTCTATAGATACCGGATTATTATCAATAAGTTTATTTTTACCTTTTTCATTCAGGCCTGTCTTATAAAAGCAAATTTCTACAGGATAGGAATATACATATTTATAGTCTCTACGGCTAACATGTAGCGTAAAACGTCCTTTGAACTTGCAGTAATCAGTATTCTGGTTTTGCATCAAGGCACCATATTTATTAGTGTTCAAAAAAACATAGTAATCATGTGTTGCTTCGTTATAGCGGATTTTTTCTTCAAAGTGTTGGGGAATATCCTCACCTTCAATTTTATCCCAATAGAAGGCAGCCTTAATCTTTTCGTCACTGCCAACCTTTCTCTGTTCTCCTGCTCCGTGAAGCTGTTCATCCAACCCGTCAATTTTAATTTTCAGCTTACGCAGTCCACTGTCGGCCCATAAGCCAACATTTTCCGACAACAACTTAGTAGCACGAATACTTTCATAGCCAAACATTTCCTGTTCCGTAATATCAAAATAGTTCATTTTGGGAAAATCGCTGCCTTGGAGCTCAAAATACGCTTCCGGCAAAGCAGCAAAAATACTGTTGCGTTTCCGCATTTCATATTCTTTTTCTTTAGTCTCGTCATATCCTTTATTGCTCACAATATACTTAAAATAATCGTAATCACTAATGGTTTCCTGACTAACCTGGCTTTCCCAAACCAAAAATTGAAATTCTTCCGGTTCAGCAAAGTCTTCTAAAGAAAACGGTATCATTATCTTCTCTAAGGGCTTGCTCTGCAATCCTTCCTGCTCATAAACGTTCTCTTCGCCAGATTTTGCCTTAAAGCGCAATTGCACCTTCATAATTCTTCTAACATCATTTTCAGTACTCGACATCATTAATCTCAGCTCCTATTCTTAAAATCTGTTCTTCAATATTGTGATTATATTGAAGTTGTTTAGTGAAATCTGCCAATTTATAATCATTGCCATCTTCAGACGCTTGAAGCCAAACCTGTTCTTGCTTCTCTACAAGCTCTGCTTTCAGTTTCAGATACTCAATGTACTGCTCATAAAATTCCTTACCACAATAGGTTTTCTGAGCAAAAACCTTTTTAAACTTTTCATCTTTATCCAAAACCAGCTCTAAAGCATCCATATACGCAAGCAAGACATTAGCCTGCACATTACTGCTGATATCTTTGCGGAAATCATTAATAAGCTTTTTGAGTTTGGTATCAGTTATTTCCTTTACTTTTGTAGCTGAACTAAGCCACTGTAAAAAATCACGGCTTGCAATTCCAAAAACTCGCGCCATATATTCCAGCTTATTGTAAGCAAACAGCGAAATGCTATTATCAGCTACGGCATACTTCGTTAAAAACTCAAGATACCTGCTACGATAAAGAAAATTTTCCAAGCATACAGGATGCTGACTGGTAATAGCAGAAATCATCGAAGTGTTTAACCTTCTGATATCGCGTAAAAATTGTTTAAATACATCACACGGCTGATTAGCTGCTAATACATCGCTGTAAAATTGCTTTTCATAGTAGCCATAACGTTCCCACTGCATACCATTATCATAACGAATATATATACATTTATCCGTCAGAAGTAAAAAATCTTGTTTATTTTCCGCGCTTTCCTCACTTTCATATAAGTAAATAGCAAAAATCCTCAAATTCTCACTCCAAAACTTTTTCTCTTTTAAAAAGTCCAGGAATTTTTTTACTGGAAGATATTCTTTTGCTAAGCGCTTCAAATTCTTTTGCTCACATAATTGTTCGCCTATAATATAACCTTCGTCTTCACTATATTCTTCTATACTTCGCATATATTGATTACCTAAAAGATCAATTACAACACGATGTAAGCGAAAGCTATAAGGAAAATAGGTACTCTCCTGCGTACCATTAGCTACCATGTCTGTATATATTATTTCTACATCCTTTTCGCTCTCAGTATCTCTGATGCTTGGATACAGAACAGCATCTTCTACATCCACTAAATTCACAATCCATCACCTCCCAATAGCTATATACTGCTTCTCATCAATTGCAGCATTACTAACTGCTGCAGTATCTTTAAGGTCATTTACCTCTGTTGCTTCAGCACCTTTAAGGACATCTACCTCAACTGCTTCAGCATCTTCAAGCTCCGCTGCCTCTGCTTCTAAGCCTACTTTAGTAATTTTGATATCTTTTTCATTTTTTAAACATTTTGGGTAAATGATGCCACTAATAGTCATTGCCAAACCTCCATAACTACTTATTATCTGTATTGCTCCAAAGCAAACGTATTTCTACGCGTCTATTTTCTGAAGCCATGGGATTATCCTTATTCTTCAATCTAGTCTCACCATAACCGGCAACACCAATACGACCGGAATATTCAGCACCCACATGCCTGAGCAATGTATTGCGTACATTAATAGCTCGCAATGCAGAAAGCTGTATATTACTATCATAATAGCCGCCAATATTAACGACATTATGTACAGCACTAGGATCTGTATGCCCCTCTATTAAAATCTCCAGATTAGGTTTTTCTTTCAGATAAACCTGCAATTTTTTAGACATTTCCTCAACCAGATGCTCTGTATTGCTATTTAGCTGAGCACTACCCTGATCAAAAGTTACCGAAGTGAATTCCAGAACACCGGATTCACGATGCACTTTTACAAGACCTTCTTTTTCGTATTCTTTTAATGCAAGATTAATCTGGTTCATCATTTCCAAGCGTTGTGAGTCCATGCTAAATTTAGGCACAATGGAAGCCATAATAAATAGCAATAACAATATCAGTACAACACTTGACAATAAATCAGAAATTGAAATCCAAGGATTACTTTGCTGTTTCATTATTTAATACCGCTCCATAAATTTCCAGGAATGATTCCTCCATTGTTTTTCTTATCTGAATTAGCGGAAGGCACCTCCCGCTTTACTCCCAGATTCTCAGCACAGCCTTCTAAGAGTTCATTTTGCTTCACAAGCAGATTGTTAATATTGTTTAGAGTTTTTGTCTTTTGGGCATTGTTAATTGCCTTGATAATTCTGCTGACTAATTGTTCTCTAAACTCACTGTTTTCCACTGAAGCATACTTTATATAGTTACTAAGTTCAAGCAGATTTTCTGAGCACTTGCTAACATTAACATCTACACTTGCCAGGTTATCATTGAATTCTTGTTGCTTGCCTGAGAGCAAATTTAATAGTGAAACTATTTTACTATCATAACTTTGCTTATTATTATTCAGTTCCCTGATAATAGTGTTAATGTTAGCAGCAGCATCTTCATTCTGCTTTTCAACTATACCCAGTAATAAATCTTTATTACCGGCTTGCTGGGTTTGCAGCAGCTGCTTTACTTCTTCCAACGTATCCTGCAACAATTTCTCATTCTTCAATTGCGTTTCATTAATTGACGCTACAAGCTTAGTATTATTTTCACTTATCGACGCTGAATCTTCAATTAGTTGCTTTTGCGTTTTCTTGAAGTCAATAACAACATTTTGCAGGGAACTCATTTTTTCGTCTGTTACATTCAAGGTTGCATCTAGCATATTAACAGCCTTATTAATTGTGTTGTCTAAGGTATCTACAGTTTTGCTGACTGCTCTACACTGACCTATGGTTTCATCAGAAATCATACGCAAATGCTTATCTAAAGCTTCTCCAAGTCTATCCTGTGTCTGCTTAGCATACTCGTTCTCATTATAAATAAAACGTTGCTCCATAGCTTTTACACTTTCGTTAAAGCTCAATACAGCATCTCTATTACTCTCATTAGCCTTGTCCTGCGTATCCTGCAAATTTTGGATAAATCTTTCCATCTGGCTATCAAGATAATTTTTTTGTGTTTCCAAATTATCCTTGAATTCTACAAGCTGCTGAGTTCTTAACTTGTTTTGAGCATTTGTTTCGTTAGCAAAATTATTTACATTCTGGGTAAACTGTTCAGAAATAGCTCTATAATCTTCTGTTAAGTTCAAAAATTTTTGCATACTGTCATTCATCGAACTGTTATAATTACTGAAATTATCCTGCATAGTCCGATTAAACTTATCAAAACTTTGCTGCATAATATTGGCAAAACCAGTCATATTAGCTTGCATCATAGCGGCAAAACTATCCATATGCTCTTTTGTTAAATTTTGCAAGCTATCCATATTATTTTGATTTAGTTGCTGAGTTTCTTTTTGTAGCTCAATTTGTTGTTCCAGCAATCCGTTCTGTTCATCAAGAGTTTTATGTATACCAGCCTTGACTTTCTCATATAACTTTTCGTGCATAGCACTAACAATATTTTCTTTAAACTCAAAGTAGGTATTAACGATTATTTTTTGAAACAAAAGAGAGAACATTATGCCCCAAACGGAAGTCTGAAATTTAAAAGCAATAATGCCTAACACATCATTAAGTTTTGCAAGTTCCACTGTGTTACTTTTCAGTAAAGCTGCTGCACTTTGAATGGCTACACCCAAGCCTAAGAAGGTTGCTAAGATACCAATACTTACAAAAATATTCGGTATCTGCATAACCTCATTTTCTATCCCGGAAATGGCAGCTAATTTTCCGCTAATAAAAGTATGAGGATTATATTTATCCTTACATTTATCAAATTCAGCTTCCATATTCTGTTCTAATTCCGTAATAAATAATTTGCATTTTTTTACTTTTAAATAGCCATAAATGCATAAAATGATAAATACTATCAGAAAAACCACAGCTAGTGCAGCTTCTGGTACAAACAAAAAATTTACGGTTTTTAAAATCAAATTATCCATAATACACATCCTTTTATCAAGTTAAATAAAAAAGCCAACCGCCAACATTCGTTACCTTCAAACGCCCAATCCACGCAGGCACATTCTTCAGCAAAACTCATAGCCAACGATTGACTTTTAAATAAACCTTCCAATTCACAGAAACCATCCCCTTAATTTGTATTTAGCTGCATAAGGCTAAATCTGCTGATTATCAATGCAACTATAAAACAACCGGTAAAGCCGGAACTTTGAAAAAATCCTCTTAAGCCTTTTTATCTATTACTTGCGGCCTCAATTGACACATTTATTATCATTAAATGCTTTCTTCAACCCCATCCATCAGCTCGCTCATAGTAATACCCAGCTTCTCGGCAATCTTCATTAGGGTTGAAAGTGATACGCTTTTTGTATAGCCGCCATTTTCAATCCGCGATAAATACTGCGGCGTAATGCCAACCTCTTCTGCAAGCTTTTCCTGTGTCATGCTCTTCAGTTTTCTGTAAAAAACGATTTTAGCACCTATTTTCTTATATCTTAATGCAAACATTTAGCCATCACTCCTCTTACCACTATATTATCGCACATTCTTAATTTCATATCTTTGCACAATTGTTTCATAACTTTACATATAGTTTGATTTTCATATTTTGTTTTTTGGAAGCTTGGTAATGTACTTACATCATTATTTATTTATGCTGTGTCTCATTCTTTTTCCTGCATAAGCCTCACAGGATCAACCCCCAAAGCCTGCGCCAGCAAAAATATAGACTCCATATTAAACGGTCCCTTACCGCATTCTATATCCGAGACGCGCGCCCTTGACATTTGGGCCCTCTCCGCCAGCTCGCTCTGCGTCAGACTCAATGCCCTGCGATAATACATAATATTCAAACCAATAGTTTTATATTTTTCTTCAAACAAAAAGCATCACTTCTTATCTCTTCCCTTCTATTATGCACTAAAAAGATGCCTCTTACGGTGCTTTAGATTTTATATATATGGAATATATTTGACATAAAATCCGCAAGCTTACTTGACCACCGCCTGCTTTTAGTATAAGATGAAGTCAGAAATAATAACACCATGATAAAATTTCTTTTTTGTAATATTATAATGACGAAAAAGCAGATGCCGACAAAACATCAGCATCTGCTAGCAACATAAGATTTTAGATTTTTGCGAGGTTATACCTATGACGACAATGCAACGCGCCTTTCCGGCGCCAGTGATTCCCAAATTCTTCACCAATAATATCTGCGGCAATTATCAAATTCGCCGCTTTTTTAACGGTCAGGACGACTTTATCTGCGCCCAAGGCCCCTTTCATACGCAAACTATCGCTTCACAAAGTGAGGAAGGTGCGGCAGCTTCTTCCCTGGCTATAGCCTTCGCCAATATTGACGAAAACGATAAAAAGCAGGTGCTTGCCTTCTGCAATGCCTACGGCCTGCCCTATTCTTCGCAGCGCTGCCTTGAGAAACGTGCACATCTTGATGACGAAAATCATTCTGTGATCATCAACGATTTCAGTTTTATCGACACTACCCTTTTTATGGGAGATATCCTTGCAGAAAAAGACTACGCTGCCAATGATGCCGAGGTTACCTTGAATTACACACTGTTCGAAGTAGACGAAATGGACATTATGAGCCTGCGCCTTTTTGCCCGCTGCGTCAAAATCGTCCGCAGCCTGCTTATTGTCCAAAGCTATCTCTTCCGACACGAAGGGACACAGGCAGGCGTTATCTATGCACTTGCCTACCTGCTGCATTACAGCGCACGTTGCATTCACTACCTGCTGCCGCACATCAAAACACCTACGCTCAAGGCAGCAGAATACTTTGCTACGCACAAGCGTATTTCGCACACGCAGCTGCTCAAAAATATCCGCAAAACAGATGCAGACTACGCCTGCCAGCTGCAAGACTTTCTCGCAGTCGTAGACAAGCATATGCTGCACACACTTGCTGATTATGACAAGGACCTGCTGACGAAGAAACAGCTTACTGCTATAATTCTCGCTGAAGATATTCCAAGCATAAGCCTTGACCACACTTTTGCCAGACGCGTCCTGCTCGATATCATCAACGATAATATCTATACCGCCAGACCGCAAATGGACCTGGCGCAAGAAAAATTTACCAGCCTTTGGCAATGCAGCTATCTTATGCAGGCAATTTATCTTGATTTGTATCAGCTGCTGCTCAATCCGGGCGAATACCACCGCTGCGCCAATCCTGAATGCAGCAATTATTTTCTCATCAGCGGACGCCGTGCAGACAAACGCTACTGCTGCAATCGCTGTGCTTCCAAAATGGGTAAGCAAGGCAAAACATACAGACCGCATAAGGAAAGATGAGAAACAAATTTCAAGAATTAAATTCAGGAAGCAAAAAAGCTCTCAGATTTCTCCGAGAGCCGATTGCCATAGTTGGCGGAGTGGGT
>ERZ780045.124-NODE-124-length-16388-cov-4.36331_pt1 | contig 16388 bp, 9 predicted proteins | sample MGYA00511924_ERZ780045 | MGnify/ENA primary metagenome ERZ780045 (study PRJEB29588, sample SAMEA2154082) | human gut metagenome | biome: human gut; feature: human-associated habitat; material: faeces | place: Denmark | collected 2008/2010 ... | reverse complement strand
GTGCTCCTAGCACAGTAAAAGAAGGCTTGGCTAAAGACGAAGCTGAATCACTGAAGAAAACTTTGGAAGAAGCTGGAGCTGAAGTTGAGCTTAAATAATATTAGCCTGAGTATCAGGTAATACGGTTAGGAATCCTCTGGTAGAGGATTCTTAACCTTTTTGTGTCTATATTATTATTAAGTTCTACAAAATATTAACAAATGTCTTCAAATACTGAAAATCAAAGAGTTAATTTTGCTTCCATCAAGAATCCGATGAAGTATCCGGATTTCTTGGAAGTGCAATTGAAGTCATTCCAAGACTTTTTACAGTTGGATACCCCGCCCGAAAAGCGTAAGAATGACGGGCTGTATAAGGTGTTCGCTGAAAACTTCCCTATTGCTGACACTCGTAATAACTTTGTCCTTGAATTCTTGGACTATTACATTGATCCGCCTCACTATTCAATAGACGAGTGTTTGGAGCGCGGGCTCACATACAGCGTGCCTTTGAAAGCAAAACTGAAGTTGTATTGTACTGATCCTGATCATGAAGATTTCGATACGGTTATTCAGGATGTTTATCTGGGTCCTATTCCGTATATGACTCCGAAAGGAACTTTTGTTATTAATGGTGCTGAGCGTGTAGTTGTTTCTCAGTTGCACCGTTCTCCGGGCGTGTTCTTTGGTCAGAGCGTACATGCTAACGGTACTAAATTGTACTCTGCCCGTATTATTCCATTCAAAGGTTCATGGATCGAATTCGCTACAGATATTAACAATGTAATGTATGCGTATATCGACCGTAAAAAGAAATTGCCTGTTACTACTCTGTTAAGAGCTGTAGGTTTTGAAAATGATAAAGATATCCTCGAAATCTTCAATTTGGCTGAAGACGTTAAGGTTAATAAGACTAACTTGAAGAAAGTCGTAGGAAGAAAACTCGCTGCTCGTGTTTTAAAAACATGGACAGAAGATTTCGTAGATGAAGACACAGGTGAAGTTGTTTCTATTGAACGTAATGAGGTTATTATCGACCGTGAAACTGTGATTGAAGAGGATCATATCGATGAAATTATAGACTCAGGCGTTCAGAATATCCTTGTTCACAAGGAAGAAGCGAATTCATCCGACTACTCTATTATATTTAATACCCTTCAGAAAGACCCGAGCAACTCTGAAAAAGAGGCTGTACTTTACATTTACCGTCAGTTGCGTAATGCAGATCCGGCTGATGATGCCAGTGCTCGTGAGGTTATCAATAACCTGTTCTTCTCTGAAAAAAGATATGACCTTGGCGAGGTAGGACGTTACAGAATCAACAAAAAGTTGGGACTGACTACGGACATGGATGTGAAGGTATTGACAAAACAAGATATTATTGAAATCATTAAGTATCTGATTGAGCTGATTAACTCTAAAGCGGATGTTGATGATATTGACCACTTGAGTAACCGTCGTGTACGTACAGTGGGTGAACAGTTGTCTAATCAGTTTGCAATTGGTTTGGCTCGTATGTCACGTACAATCCGTGAACGTATGAACGTACGCGACAACGAAGTATTTACTCCGATTGATTTGATTAACGCGAAAACTATTTCGTCTGTAATCAACTCATTCTTTGGAACAAATGCTTTGTCACAGTTCATGGACCAGACTAACCCGCTGGCTGAAATTACGCATAAGCGTCGTTTGTCTGCTTTGGGACCTGGTGGTTTGTCACGTGACCGTGCAGGTTTCGAGGTTCGAGACGTACACTATACTCACTATGGTCGTTTGTGTCCGATTGAAACTCCTGAAGGTCCGAATATTGGTTTGATTTCTTCTTTGTGTGTTTATGCAAAGATTAATGAACTGGGCTTCATCGTTACTCCTTACCGTAAAGTGAAAGACGGAGTAGTAGACTTGTCAAATGAAGGTATTGAATACCTTTCTGCAGAAGAAGAAGAAGACAAGATTATCGCTCAGGGTAATGCTCCGCTGAATGATGACGGTACATTTATCCGTGAGAAGGTAAAAGCACGTCGTGATGCGGATTATCCGGTAGTTACTCCGGACCAGGTAGAATTGATGGACGTAGCTCCTCAGCAGATTGCATCTATTGCGGCTTCATTGATTCCGTTCCTTGAACATGACGATGCGAACCGTGCATTGATGGGATCTAACATGATGCGCCAGGCAGTTCCTTTGTTGAAGACTGAAGCTCCGATTGTAGGTACAGGTATCGAAAAACAATTGTGTGAAGATTCACGTACACAGATTGCTGCAGAAGGTGATGGTGTGATTGACTTTGTGGATGCTACTACAATTCGTATTTTGTATGACCGTACAGAAGATGAAGAGTTTGTAAGTTTCGAACCGGCATTGAAGGAATATCGTATTCCGAAGTTCCGCAAGACAAACCAGAGCATGACTATCGACTTGCGTCCGATTTGTAATAAAGGACAGCGCGTGAAGAAGGGAGATATCCTGACTGAAGGTTATTCTACAGCAAATGGAGAGTTGGCATTGGGTAAGAACCTGCTGGTAGCTTACATGCCGTGGAAAGGTTACAACTACGAGGATGCTATTGTATTGAACGAACGTGTGGTTCGTGAAGATATTCTGACATCTGTTCACGTAGATGAATATATTCTGGAAGTACGCGAAACTAAACGCGGTATGGAGGAGTTGACTTCTGATATTCCGAATGTGAGTGAAGAAGCAACCAAAGATTTGGATGAAAACGGTATCGTACGTATTGGTGCACGTATTGAGCCGGGCGATATCCTGATTGGTAAGATTACTCCGAAGGGAGAATCTGATCCTTCTCCAGAAGAAAAACTGTTGCGTGCTATCTTTGGTGACAAGGCTGGAGATGTGAAAGATGCTTCATTGAAAGCTTCTCCATCATTGCGCGGTGTGGTTATTGACAAGAAATTATATTCTCGTGTAATAAAGACTCGTAGTGAGAAAAATGCAGATAAGGCTATTCTGCCGAAACTGAATGAAGAATTTGAAGAAAAAGCTGCAGCTCTGAAGGCAATTTTGATTGACAAGTTGTTGGTATTGACAGCTGATAAGGTTTCTCAGGGTGTGAAAGATTATTTGGGAACTGAAGTGATTGCCAAGGGAGCTAAGTTTACTAAATACGATTTGGAATCATTGGATTATACCGTAATTCAGTTGAGCAAGTGGACTGCTGATGCTCATAAGAATGACATGATTCGTGATCTTATCGTAAACTATCTGAAGAAGTACAAGGAACTGGATGCTGAATTGAAACGTAAGAAGTTTGCGTTGACAATCGGTGATGAGTTGCCTTCAGGTATTATTCAGATGGCGAAGGTTTACATTGCTAAGAAACGTAAGATTGGTGTGGGTGATAAGATGGCCGGTCGTCACGGTAATAAGGGTATCGTTTCACGCGTGGTTCGTCAGGAAGATATGCCGTTCTTGGCTGACGGTACACCGGTTGATATCGTATTGAATCCGTTGGGTGTGCCTTCTCGTATGAACATCGGTCAGATTTTCGAAGCCGTATTGGGACGTGCCGGAAAAGAATTGGGCGTGAAGTTTGCGACTCCGATTTTCGATGGTGCTACTTTGGATGACTTGGATGAATGGACTGACAAAGCTGGTCTGCCACGTTATTGTAAGACTTACTTGTATGATGGTGGTACAGGTGATCAGTTTGACCAGCCGGCTACAGTCGGTGTGACTTATATGTTGAAACTTGGTCACATGGTTGAAGACAAGATGCATGCCCGTTCAATCGGTCCGTACTCATTGATTACTCAGCAGCCACTTGGTGGTAAGGCTCAGTTCGGTGGTCAGCGTTTCGGAGAAATGGAGGTTTGGGCAATCGAAGCATTCGGTGCTGCTCATGTACTTCAGGAAATCTTGACTATCAAGTCTGATGACGTAGTAGGACGTTCTAAGGCATACGAAGCAATTGTGAAAGGTGAACCTATGCCGACTCCGGGTATTCCTGAATCTCTCAACGTATTGTTGCATGAACTTAGAGGTTTGTGCTTGAGCATTACGCTGGAATAACTTTTTCAAATGGAGAATGGAAAAGATAACTTCCATTCTTCATGATTAAATTCTTCATTATCATAAAATAAAAAGTATGGCTTTTAGAAAAGATACTAAGATAAAAAGTAATTTCTCAAAGATTACGATCGGTCTGGCATCACCCGAAGAGATTCTGGAAAATTCTTATGGTGAGGTTCTGAAACCGGAAACCATCAACTATCGTACTTATAAACCGGAACGTGACGGTTTGTTCTGCGAACGTATCTTCGGTCCGGTGAAGGACTACGAATGTCATTGTGGTAAGTACAAACGTATTCGCTACAAAGGTATTGTCTGCGACCGATGCGGTGTGGAAGTAACAGAAAAGAAAGTACGTCGTGAGCGTAGTGGGCACATTCAGTTGGTGGTACCTGTAGCTCATATCTGGTATTTCCGTTCATTGCCTAATAAGATTGGTTATCTGCTGGGATTGCCGACAAAGAAGCTGGATGCTATCATTTATTATGAACGTTATGTAGTTATCCAACCGGGTGTGAAGGCTGAAGATGGTATCAGTAAATATGACTTGTTGTCTGAAGAAGAGTATCTGGATATTATGGAAACTCTTCCGAAAGAAAATCAATATCTGGAAGACAGCGATCCGAATAAGTTTATCGCCAAGATGGGTGCTGAAGCAATATATGATTTGCTGGTAGGAATTGATTTGGATGCTCTGTCATACGAATTGCGTCATAAGGCAAACAATGATTCTTCACAGCAGCGTAAGAATGAAGCTTTGAAGCGCTTGCAGGTAGTAGAATCTTTCCGTGCATCTCGTGGCCGCAACAAACCGGAGTGGATGATTGTACGTATCGTACCGGTTATTCCGCCTGAATTGCGTCCGTTGGTTCCGTTGGATGGTGGTCGCTTTGCTACTTCAGATTTGAACGATTTGTATCGTCGTGTGATTATCCGTAACAACCGTTTGAAACGTCTGATTGAAATCAAGGCTCCGGAAGTGATTTTGCGTAATGAAAAACGTATGCTTCAGGAAGCTGTCGATTCATTGTTCGACAACTCTCGTAAGTCAAGTGCAGTGAAGACAGATGCCAACCGTCCGTTGAAATCTTTGTCAGACAGTTTGAAAGGTAAGCAAGGACGTTTCCGTCAGAACTTGTTGGGTAAACGTGTTGACTACTCTGCTCGTTCTGTAATCGTCGTAGGTCCGGAACTGAAGATGGGTGAATGTGGTATTCCTAAGCTGATGGCTGCAGAATTGTACAAACCGTTCATCATTCGTAAGTTGATTGAACGTGGTATTGTGAAGACAGTGAAATCAGCGAAGAAGATTGTAGACCGCAAGGAATCTGTTATCTGGGATATCCTGGAACATGTAATGAAGGGACACCCGGTATTGTTGAACCGTGCTCCGACACTTCACCGCTTGGGTATCCAGGCCTTCCAGCCGAAGATGATCGAAGGAAAAGCTATCCAGTTGCATCCGTTGGCTTGTACCGCGTTCAACGCCGACTTCGATGGTGACCAGATGGCCGTACACTTGCCTTTGAGTAACGAAGCTGTATTGGAAGCTCAGATGTTGATGCTTCAGTCACACAATATTTTGAACCCTGCCAATGGTGCGCCTATTACTGTGCCTGCACAGGATATGGTATTGGGATTGTATTACATTACCAAATTGCGTAAGGGTGCCAAAGGTGAAGGTTTAATTTTCTATGGACCGGAAGAAGCAATGATTGCTTACAATGAAGGTAAGGTAGACATTCACGCTATTATCAGCGTAGTGGCTAATGACCTTGATGAAAACGGCAATATCGTGAAGAAGTTGATTAAGGAAACTTCTGTAGGTCGTGTCATTGTAAACGAACTGGTTCCGGATGAATGTGGTTATTTGAATACCGTTATTTCTAAGAAGTCTCTGCGTGACATCATCAGCGACGTTATTAAGGCTGTTGGTGTGGCTCGTGCTTGCGAATTCTTGGATGGTATCAAGAACTTAGGTTATAAGAAAGCATTCGAAGGTGGTCTGTCATTCAACTTGGGTGATATCATTATCCCGAAGGAGAAGGAAGAACTGGTAAAACGTGGTAACGAAGAAATCGAACAGATTATGATGAACTATAACATGGGATTCATCACCGATAACGAACGTTACAATCAGGTAATTGATACTTGGACTCACGTAAACAGTGACTTGTCAGACATTCTATATAAGACTATTAAGAACGACGACCAAGGATTTAACTCTGTATTTATGATGTTGGATTCTGGTGCCCGTGGTTCTAAGGAACAGATTCGTCAGTTGTCTGGTATGCGTGGTTTGATGGCTAAACCGCAGAAAGCTGGTGCTGAGGGTGCACAGATTATTGAAAACCCGATTCTTTCTAACTTTAAGGAAGGTCTTTCGGTGTTGGAATACTTTATCTCTACCCACGGTGCTCGTAAGGGTCTTGCCGATACCGCGTTGAAGACTGCCGATGCCGGATACTTGACTCGTCGTTTGGTTGACGTTTCGCATGACGTGATTATCAACGAAGAAGACTGTGGTACATTGCGTGGTCTGGTTTGTACAGCGTTGAAGAACAACGATGAAGTTATCGCTACTTTGTACGAACGTATTCTGGGTCGTGTATCTGTTCATGATATTATCCACCCGACAACTGGTAAGCTGATTGTGGCTGCTGGTGAAGAGATTACAGAAGACATTGCAGAAGAAATTGAAAAATCTCCGATTGAAAGCGTAGAAATCCGCTCTGTATTGACTTGTGAATCGAAGAAGGGTGTATGTGCGAAATGTTACGGACGTAACCTGGCTACCAGCCGCATGGTACAGAAGGGTGAAGCTGTCGGCGTAATCGCTGCTCAGTCAATCGGTGAACCGGGTACTCAGTTGACTCTGCGTACATTCCACGCCGGAGGTATCGCAGGTAACATGGCTGCTAATGCAAGTATCGTGGCTAAGAATGATGCTCGTCTGGAATTCGAAGAATTGCGTACGGTTGATGCAGTAGAAGAAACTGGTGAACCAGTGAAGATTGTAGTAGGTCGTTTGGCCGAGGTTCGCTTTGTGGATGTGAATACAGGTATCATCCTTTCTACTCACAACGTTCCTTACGGTTCTAAGTTGTATGCTTCAGACGGTGAAGTAGTAGAAAAGGGCAAGCTGATTGCTAAGTGGGACCCGTTCAACGCCGTTATCGTAACAGAAGCTGCTGGTAAGATTGACTTTGAATCAGTAATTGAAAACGTAACCTATAAGGTAGAATCAGATGAAGCTACAGGTTTGCGTGAAATCATTATTACTGAATCTAAGGATAAGACAAAGATTCCGTCATTGCACATCTTGGATGAGAACGGTGGAATTATCCGTACATACAACTTACCGGTAGGTGGTCACGTAGTAGTAGAAGACAAACAGACCGTGAAGTCGGGTGATATTCTGGTGAAGATTCCGCGTGCCGTAGGTAAGGCAGGTGATATCACCGGTGGTCTTCCACGTGTAACTGAGTTGTTCGAAGCTCGTAACCCGTCTAATCCGGCTGTCGTTTCTGAAATCGATGGTGAAATTACGATGGGTAAGATTAAACGTGGTAACCGTGAAATCATCGTTACATCGAAGACTGGTGACGTTCGTAAGTACCTGGTTGCTTTGTCTAAGCAGATTCTGGTTCAGGAAAACGACTATGTACGTGCCGGAACTCCGTTGTCTGACGGTGCTATTACTCCTGCCGACATCTTGGCCATCAAAGGTCCTACAGCCGTTCAGGAATATATCGTAAATGAAATCCAGGATGTTTACCGTCTGCAGGGTGTGAAGATTAATGATAAGCACTTCGAAATCATCGTTCGTCAGATGATGCGTAAGGTACAGATTGACGAACCGGGTGATACTCGCTTCTTGGAACAGCAGGTTGTAGACCGCATTGAATTCAATGAGGAAAACGACCGTATCTGGGGTAAGAAAGTGGTTGTAGACGCTGGTGATTCTCAGAACTTGCAGCCAGGACAGATTGTTACAGCTCGTAAGCTCCGTGATGAAAACAGTATGCTGAAACGCCGCGACTTGAAACTGGTTGAAGTACGTGATGCAGTTCCTGCTACTTCTACTCAGATTCTGCAGGGTATTACACGTGCTGCATTGCAGACATCAAGCTTCATGTCAGCTGCATCATTCCAGGAAACTACCAAAGTATTGAACGAAGCTGCTATCAACGGTAAGGTTGATAAACTGGAAGGTATGAAAGAGAACGTAATCTGCGGTCACTTGATTCCTGCTGGTACAGGTCAGCGTGAGTTTGAAAAGATTGTGGTAGGTTCTAAAGAAGAATACGATCGCATCTTGGCAAACAAGAAGAATGTATTAGATTACAGTGGAGTTGAATAATCTCAACTACTATCATAAAAAAGCCGTCTCATTTGAGGCGGCTTTTTTTATGTGCTTATTTGATGTAAGCAAGCATCGTATATTTAAAGTTTTTCGTTACTCTGATAATTGACTATTGTAATTGTGTAGTAACTGTCATTTCCGCATCATAGGAGGGGAAACTGTATTCCGCTGATGCGTATTGCCCGGCTTTATTTTCTTTTCCAATATAGCAGAATAAAGCGCCCTCCTGTGGCCATCAGTGCGAGGGAAAGTCCAGTATAAAAGACCGCAATAAAGCTTTCCGGCAGCAGGCGTGCGGTACGGATCGTTATACCCAGTGCAATCATGAAAGCCATCACCAGCCAACCCTTCACGTCAAAAAACGAGAATGGACAGCGTTTGTTGGGGTTGCCGGCTGTGATGCGCTGAGCATGTTTGCGGTAGAGTTTGTGGAAAATCATGCAGAAAAACAGCAGGAATATCAGACTGGCCTCGCAGACTTTGAGCAGCCAGTAGTGCGCGTCCGTTATCCAGCAGGAAATACCGATACGAAGAATGTTGATACCGGCAACCAGCCATACGGTTCCGGCCGTAAGCAGCAGCGTATTGGAAGATACTCCGTATTTCATATACCCTCAGCTTAGAACCACTTTATTTTCCGGAAAATAACAAAGGCCGTTGCCGAGAGAAAGATGGAGAAACATACAATCAAGGCAAAGGCATGCGGTAGTCCTTCGATGTGAATATCTACGTTCATACCATAGAAACTGGCAATCAGCGTCGGTACCATCAGCACGATAGAAAGACTGGTCATGCGTTTCATGATGGTGTTCACATTGTTGGAAATGATGGAAGCAAAAGCATCCATGGTACCCGTAAGAATGTCGCTGTAGATGTTTACCTGATTGTGTGCCTGCTTCAGTTCGATGAGCACATCTTCTGTCAGTTCCGCATTCTGATAGTCCTTCTCATTAAAGATATTCTGCAATTTGCCTATCATGACCTCATTGCCACGGATAGACGTATTGAAATATACCAGACTCTTCTGCAGGTTCATCAGTCGGAGCAAGTCCTCGTTACGGATGCTACGTTCCAGCTCCTTTTCCGCATTGTTCACTTCGTTGTTGATTTGTTTCAGGTATTTCAGGAACCATACAGCCGACGAGTAAATCAGTCGCAGAATCAGTTCGTATTTATTGGGCACGTTGATACCTTTGCGCTGCGTATGCTCAATAAAGTCCGGCAGCATCTCCGTAGAGTGATAGCACACCGAAATCACCAGTTCATTGTTCGTAATGATACCGATAGGCACCGTGGCATACGGCACTTTTGAATCAGGAGTCTGTACGGGAATACGCAGAATGGTCAGTAGCCAGTTACCTTCCGTATCCGTACGCGGACGTTCGTCGGTATCGGCAATGTCATTCAAAAAAGACTGGGGAACTTTTAATTGTTCTTGCAGGAAGTGGAAATCCGCGGCATCCGGACATTCAATGTTAATCCAGCAGTTAGGTTGCCAGTTGGCTTTCTCTACAAAGCCAGCTTCACAAAAAAGATACTTTCTCATCTGTATGCTCCTTTCCTTCATTTTAAGCCCGGAGGAGCATCTTCAGAGTAAAAGACAGGATTACTCACGACACCCCTTCAGGAAGTGGTTAAAATAATTGTAATACGTTCGCGAGTAATAATCGTCCATATTAGTTCGTTTTAGGGTATAAAAAAAGTTCGTTTATTCAAACGAACTCTCAAGCTCTTCAGGTTGGACTTGAACCAACGACCCTCTGATTAACAGTCAGATGCTCTAACCGACTGAGCTACTGAAGAAGATTTAAACATGTTTCAAAAAAGAGCTCTTCAGGTTGGACTTGAACCAACGACCCTCTGATTAACAGTCAGATGCTCTAACCGACTGAGCTACTGAAGAAGATTTAAACATGTTTCAAAAAAGAGCTCTTCAGGTTGGACTTGAACCAACGACCCTCTGATTAACAGTCAGATGCTCTAACCGACTGAGCTACTGAAGAAGGTTTTCCTTTAATTGCGATGCAAAGGTAGTAGGATATTTTGAATTATGCAATATCTTTGCAAAAAAAAATGAAGTAAAATGGATAAAATTATAGGAATGGGCAATGCATTGGTCGATGTACTGGTAAGAATTGATGACGATTCCTTGCTGGAAAAGCTACATTTGCCCAAAGGAAGCATGCAGTTGATACAAGAAGACACCTTGTCTGAAATACGTAAATATACCTCAGGGATGAAGATTCATCGCTCTACCGGCGGTTCGGCCGGCAATACGGTCTGTGCACTGGCTGCATTGGGAGCCAATCCCGGATTTATCGGAAAGGTAGGCCAGGACGAGACGGGAACTTTCTTTGGTGATACCCTCCGTCAGCGTGGGGTAAATGCCTTGCTGGCCACCTGCGATTTGCCGTCGGGCATTGCATCGACTTTCATTTCTACCGATGGAGAGCGTACGTTCGGTACTTATCTGGGAGCAGCTGCCACACTGAGGGCAGAAGACTTGTCGCGTAAAATGTTTGCCGGATACAATTATCTCTATATTGAAGGTTATCTTTTGCAAGACCATGACCTGATGCTGCGCGCCGTACAGCTGGCCAAGGAAGAAGGACTTCAGGTTTGTCTCGACATGGCAAGCTACAATGTGGTGGAAGCCGAACGTGACTTCTTCGACCAGTTGATTGTGAAATATGTGGACATCGTGTTTGCCAATGAGAGCGAAGCACTGGCCTATACGGGAAAAGCTCCTCATGAAGCCTTGGAAGAAATTGCGTCCAAATGCAGCATTGCTGTGGTGAAAACCGGAAAAGAAGGCTCCCTCGTGAAGAAAGGAACAGAAGTCATTCAACTGCTTTCTTGTCCGGTCGATAATGTACTGGACACCACCGGTGCAGGCGATTTCTATGCCGCCGGTTTCATGTACGGCCTGACGTGCGGTTATTCGCTGGAGAAATGCGTGCAAATCAGTACCATTCTGGCCACAGCCGTCATTCAGGAAGTCGGTACCACCTTACCTGCTAAGAAATGGGACGAAATTAAGTTAAATATTGAATCACTTCTGCAAGTCTAACCGGAATAATGTGTTTATTTGCAAGGAAGAACAATTTTGTAAACAGACTATATATGAATGCAAGAAAAATGCTGGCCGGAGCCTTTATCGTGATGTTGGGGATGGGCATGACCAGCTTCAAGGAAGACGACCGTAATTTTCAGATATCAAAGAATCTGGACATATTCAACTCCATTTTCAAGGAACTGGATTTGTTTTATGTAGATACCGTGAATGCCGAAAAAATGATTCAGACCGGAGTGGAAGGTATGCTTTCACTGACCGACCCTTATACGGAGTACTATCCGGAAGAAGAGGTGAGCAGTCTTAAGGAAATGACTACCGGAAAATACGGCGGTATCGGTGCGGCCATCCGCTATTATGAGGCCAAAGACCGCATTGCAGTGGTAGAACCTACCGAAGGCATGCCGGCGGCCGAAGCCGGAGTCAAGGCAGGCGACATCATTCTCTCGGTGGGAGGAAAAGAAATGGTACGTGGCGACATGAAACCCCAGGAATTTTCTTCCAAGGTCAGCGAAGCGCTGCGTGGAGAACCGGGAACTTCGTTCGTGCTGAAAGTGCTGCGTCCGCTCAAGAACGACAGTACGGTGATGGAATTTAAAATTACCCGTAAGAACATCCGTACCAATCCGGTGCCCTATTACGGCATGGTGAAAGACAGTATCGGCTATTTGGCTTTGTCCAGCTTTACGGAAAATTCTGCCAAGGATTTCAAAAAAGCTTTCATCGAACTGAAACAGAAAGGTGCCAAGTCGCTGATTATCGACTTGCGCGACAACGGAGGAGGTTCCTTGTCGGAAGCTGTAGACATTGTCAATCTTTATGTGCCGAAGGGACAGGAGATTGTGGTGACAAAAGGAAAGGTGCGTCAGGCACAAGGTTCTTATAAAACTCAGAATGAACCGGTCGATACACAGATTCCGCTGGCGGTACTCGTGAACGGTGCCACAGCCTCGGCTTCTGAAATCGTGAGCGGTTCGTTGCAGGACCTGGACCGTGCGGTAGGAAAAGGACTGGTGCAGACCATCCGTCCGTTGCCCTACAACGGCACGCTGAAAGTGACCACTTCCAAATACTATATTCCCAGCGGACGTTGTATCCAGGCTATTGATTATGCCAAGAAGAATGCCGACGGTTCAGTAGCCCGTACGCCCGATAGTCTGACCACCGTATTCCATACTGCTGCCGGACGTGAGGTGCGTGATGGAGGAGGTATCCGTCCAGACATCGAAGTGAAAGGAGACAAGATTCCGAACATCGTGTTCTACCTGATGAACGACGACCTGATTTTCGATTATGCTACCCAATATTGCTGGGATCATCCTACATTGGCTTCGGTAGACGACTTCAAACTGACCGATGCCGATTATGAGGCTTTCAAGAAACTGGTGAAATCACGTAACTTTACTTACGACCGCCAGAGTGAGAAGATGTTGAAAAGTCTGAAGGAAATAGCCGAGTTTGAGGGTTACATGACCGAGGCGGCAGAGGAATTCAAGGCGCTGGAAAAGAAGCTCAACCATAACCTGGACCGCGATCTGGACTATTTTGCCAAGCCGATTAAGGAATATATCTCACAGGAAATCGTGACCCGCTATTTCTATCAGCGTGGTGCGGCGATGGAACGGTTGAAAGATGATACTGATTTGGAAGAAGCCATCAAGGTATTGCAGAATCCTGTTCGTTACCGGGAGATTCTTTCGGCACCGGTAAAGAAGGACGAACCGGCAAAGAAGGAAGAAACGAAGAAATAAGGCTTCTGGAGAGCTTTCAAGTAAGGCTCGGAAAACGCAAGTACGTTTTGTTTCAAACGCAAATGCATTTGAAGTGAAACGTACTTGCGTTTTTAGTAAAATGTACTTGTGTTTTGGAGAAAACGCAAAGGCGTTTGGATTCAAACATAGGAGGGACCGCTCAGATACTCCTTTGGTGAAGATATTTAACTTAATAGGGTAGAGTAATTATATAAAGTTATATATTTGTCATTGTCTTTTGAAACATTAGTTGTCACTCAGATGAATTGTTATGGAAAAAAGAAAAGAAAAAAAGAGTTTTACCCTTTGTTGGTCATTAGGGATGCTTGGGGGTATCATTCTAGGTGTAATTATGGATAAATTAGCAGTAGGTATTGCATTAGGAAATATGTTTGGTGTAATGTATTATCTGTTTTTTAATGAGTCAGACAAGTCACAGCAGAATGATGAAGAATAAAAAGTTTATAATTTCAGGAATCCTGATAACTTGCGTTGTGGGTTAACTTTTGAATTAATACGATTTTAAATGGAAGGCGTAAAGTATATAGTTGAAGATAAAAACTGTTTGTTGTGGGGATTGGCTATTACTACAGTCGGAGTAGAAAATATTGAAAAGGGAGAAGAGTATCCCACAAAGAAGCATTTAAAAGACTATTATTTTTCGACAAAAGAAGGCCGTATATTACAAGAATATCAAATGGTATACATCTCTGAAGGAAGAGGTTTTTTCGAAACACAGACTATCAAAAAGGTGCCTATTGAAGCGGGTACAATATTTTTGCTTTTTCCTGATGAATGGCATACTTACTATCCTGACCCTTTGACCGGATGGAAACAATATTGGATTGGTTTTAAGGGAGTAAATATAGATGTAAGAGTAAACAATGGTTTCCTTTCCAAAAAGAATCCTATATATCATGTCGGAGTGGATGAAGAAATAGTGCATTTGTTTCATCAGGCAATTGAGGTTGCAGAACGGGAGAATGCTTATTTCCAACAGTTGCTTGCAGGTATAGCAAATCATTTGTTAGGTTTAATGTATTGTCTTGACCGTAATAATCAATTTAATAAGAGACAGCATATGGTAGATAAAATAAATCAGGCCCGTGTGCTGATGCATGAAAACCTTGAAAGTTCTATTTCTATTCAAGACATTGCAGAAAGAGTAGGAATGAGCTATTCGTCCTTTAGAAAATTGTTTAAAGAATATACCGGTCTTTCTCCTGCATCTTATTTTCAGGACTTGAAATTGCAACGTGCAAAAGATTTGCTTCGTTTTACTCAGTACTCAATAAAAGAAATTGCCTATTCTTTGAATTTTGAATCTCCAGATTATTTCTCTACTCAGTTTAGAAAGAAAGTAGGAAAGAAACCTAGTGATTTTCGTGATTGGAATCTCAAAAAACAAGACTGTCTTGCCAAAAAATGAAGTTCTCTTTGCGCTAGGCATTTTATTTTTGTAATGTTCAAAATTAGAAATAAAATGGCTAAAGAAAAGAGTGTAAAAGCAGGTCTTTTGGGTGTTGGCCTGAACACCTATTGGAATCAGTTTGATGGATTGCGGGAAAGTCTGGAGGAATATCAGAATGAGATAGGCCGGAGAATGGGTATGTCTGATGTAAAAGTCATCAATGTATCAATTGTAGACAGTCAGGAGAGTGTCGGAATGGCTGTGGACACATTGTTGAAGAACAGAATCGATGTGCTTTTTGTGTATGTTTCCACTTATGCGCTTTCTTCTACGATTCTGCCCGCTGTGCAGGAATGCAGGGTTCCGGTTCTGCTACTTAATATCCAGCCGACCGCAGCGATTGATTTTAAGTTCGTGAACGGACTGGATGATCGTGGCAGAATGACGGGTGAATGGCTTGCCTACTGTCAGGCCTGTTCCATTCCGGAGTTTGCATCCGTATTCAATCGGTCAGGCATAAAGTATGACATAATTACCGGATATCTGTCAGACGAGTCCATGTGGAAGGAAATCAAGGACTGGCTTGATGCGGTACGGGTTGTGAAAGGTATGCGTGAGAACAGGATGGGCATTCTGGGGCATTACTATACCGGCATGCTGGATGTGTATACGGATGTCACGCTGCAGTCTGCCATCTTTGGCACCTATATCGAACAGGTAGAGATGTGCGAGCTGGCACATTATTATGAGAGTGCAACGGAGGATGACCTCCAGACCAAACTGAATGAATTCCATGAAAAGTTTGATGTAAGTCCGCAGTGTGAGGAGTACGAACTGCAACGGGCCGCACGTACCTCGATTGCACTGGACAAGCTGGTTGAGGCTCACAGGCTTGGCTCCCTTGCCTATTATTATGAAGGTTTCCCCAGCAACAGCTATGAGAATCTGGTGACTTCCGTAATAGCCGGCAATACCCTGCTGACGGGAAGAGGCATTCCCGTGGCCGGTGAGTGTGAGGTAAAGAATGTGCAGGCCATGAAAATCATGTCTCTGCTGGGTGCCGGAGGCTCTTTTTCCGAGCCTTATACGATAGACTTTTCGCAGGACGTCGTCCTGTGGGGGCATGACGGTCCGGCTCATTTTGCCATCTCTGAGAAAAAGGTGCAGCTTGTTCCGCTCCCGGTATATCATGGCAAGCCGGGTAAGGGACTTTCCATTCAGATGAGTGTGAAGCTGGGAGCTGTTACCCTGTTGTCCGTATGCGAGGGAAAGGACGGCGTGTTTCTGCTTGTGGCTGAAGGTGAGTCTGTTCCGGGAGATACTCTTCAGATTGGAAATACAAACAGCCGCTACCGTTTCTCCTGCGGTGCAAAGGAGTTTATAGAGAAGTGGAGCAAGGCGGGTCCTTCCCATCACTGTGCGATAGGGGTCGGTCATGTAGCGGATAAAATTGAGAAAGTTGGCCGTTTGCTGGGTATACCGACTGTCCGGGTATGCTGATACAGGATGTAGTAATGGAAATTTGAATTGATAATCAATGGGTAAGGTTTATAATATATTGTTTTGTCTGCTGTTTTCTCTTTCGGTATATGCCGGTAAGAAATCAGCTGTTTTTGGTGTGTATGAACTGTTGTGTGAGCAGCGCGTCAATCCGCTGGGAATAGATACTCCCCGGCCTCGTTTCAGCTGGAAGATTTCTTCCGTGGAAAGAGGTTTCATGCAGCAACCTGTCCAGCATTCTGACCGACTGCCCTCACCGGGAAAAGCTTGGCTG
>ERZ780045.117-NODE-117-length-16826-cov-74.7075_pt1 | contig 16826 bp, 17 predicted proteins | sample MGYA00511924_ERZ780045 | MGnify/ENA primary metagenome ERZ780045 (study PRJEB29588, sample SAMEA2154082) | human gut metagenome | biome: human gut; feature: human-associated habitat; material: faeces | place: Denmark | collected 2008/2010 ... | reverse complement strand
TTCTGTGTCTCTTATATAAAGATTCAGAAAAATTGGTTCATTTTGGTTCATTTTACATAATCCCTCTTTTTATTCTTTTTTGTGGCTTATAGGGCTGCCAGTATCTTGGCGTTGGCATCATCTACTTCTGAGCTTTTGATGGAACGGAGATAGATTTGTGTGGTGGTTTCGGAATGATGTCCCAATGCCTCGCTGATGACAGAGATAGAGATATGATTATCTCTTGCCGTCGTTGCCCAGGAATGTCGGGCAACATAGAGGGTGAGCTTGCCCTTGATGCCTATCGTAGCTCCAAACTTTCTGAGGTGGTAGGAAATACGCGCTTCCGCATTGTGATATAGGCGTGCCTCATCCTGCTTTTTGTCAATAGTTTTATCCTGTCTTTTGTTTCCATCATCAACAAGGAAAGGAAAGAGATAAGATGAGGAGGCGGTCTGCGCCTGATACTTTTCCAACAACTCCTGCATCTCCTTCTCCCATCGGATGGTGAGACGCTGTCCTGTCTTTCTTCTTGTATAATGAAGATAACTGTCCTTGAGGTCAGATTTGCGGAGATGAGCCAGGTCGATGAAAGAGATACCACGCAGATAGAAACTCATCAGGAATGTATCTCTTGCCATCTCTTCCTTGGGATTGAGATCCTTAACAGATTGCAGACTTTTGATCTGGCTGACATTTTCTGTAGGTATGGCTCTCTTGCGAGTTTGGGCAATACCGGTATAGACATCCGAGAAGGGATGCTGCTGTGGCGTCAGTCCCTTTGCCACAGCTTTGTTGTAGGTGGCACGGAGGATGCGGAGATAGAAGGAGCTGGTGTTTTTGCATACCTCCGCCGTATGATGCAGGTACGCCTCATACGAGCGCATCACTTCTGCATCTATCTCTTTTAGGGCAATATCCTTGTTGTCACGGTATCGCTTAAAGCTGTTGAGGGATGCCTTGTAATGCAGCGAGGTGCGGTATTGCCCGTTCTTCAGCAACAGGGCGATGAGGAGGTTCATGAACTGGAATAAAGACTCTGATGTTTCTTGTTTCTTGACATAATGACAGTGAATTTATGAAGTTTATTAATATATGATAGGGGAATGGAGGACTAGTTTTAGATAATTCAAGGTAAAATGTCGATATTTTACATAAAAATCGGACTGTCTGTAATTCACCGGCATCATGATGTTCAGAACAATCGCCTCTATCGTATAATGGTAATCATTATTACAAAAAAACTCCGAAGAACCAAGATTGATTCTTCGGAGTTTTTTGTACACCCTTAGGGATTCGAACCCTAGACCCACTGATTAAGAGTCAGTTGCTCTACCAACTGAGCTAAGGGTGCCTATGCAAAAAGCTTTGTTTTCAAAAGCGAGTGCAAAGGTAATACATTTTTCTGAAACCACCAAACTTTTATGGATATTTTTTGAAAAAATCTTTCATTTTATCCATCATGATTGGTTGATGAAAGCATTATTCCTTCAGCCAACCACCTATCAGACTGATGATTTCCTGTCTTGTAGGCTCTGGAAACGACAAGATGCGAGTTTTGTGCGAACCGCCATGACACATATAAACATGCAGGTTCTGGTTTACATGATACAGATAAGGAAATCAGAATACAAATCCTGCATTGATATAGAATCCTACATTCTTACCCAAGCTAGAATAATTAGCCTGAATGCTTACCGGACCCAATACGAAATCATAGGATGCCCGCAAGGCTCCTCCCCACAAATCATCACCGATGAGAATATGGGAAAACTTGCGGGCTTCCTTGCCATACTCTCCCAGAGCGGTAAGATAGAACTTTCCTTTCACCCGATAGCGGAAACCGAGCTGACCAGTCACCACATTGCGCTCCAGCAGATGAACATGCTGCGCACTCTCCCATGCCACTTGCCAAGGCAGATAGTAACCGTCAGCTACTCCACCTGCATAATTCTGATAAATGGCAGGTACGGAACTGCCAAACAAGAAGCGGCTCTTGAGCTTAGGGAGCAGATAGAATCTGGAATTGAGACGTACGGCACATTCTCCTTGAAAAGCAACCTCGCCAAAAGGATTACCATCAGCATAATGTATTCCGTCATCAGTATGCAGAATGCCCTGAACCTGAATGCGGCTGCCACGGGTCGGGAAATAGCGGCGGTCGTAAGTATCCATCACAACAGATGCAAAGTAGTTCAGGAAATGGTCTGACGAACGTGTCTGGATGCTTCCGTCGCGTTCGAACATATCAGAATGATAATGATAATAATCAAACTGCACTCCCGACTTCAATCTGAAATTACCGATATCGCGGGTATAGAATCCAGCAAAAGAATGCGAAAGAAACTCCAGGGCATCCAACTTATGCTTGTCCGCATAAAGGTCGAAATCATAATGAGCCATACGATAGGAAATGCCTATTTTCGCTCCAAAAAGGTTGCCATAGGCATATTTCATTTCCAGATATGGATTACGGGAAATGCGTCCTGTAAAGGCATAGTGATGACGGGTAGAAAACTGCTGGTTATTGGATATCTGAGCAATGACGCTCGCCAAATCCTGCGTATCAAAACGTGCACCTACACTGATTCTTCTGGATTCGTTGGGTTCCAGCATGAATACCAGGTCATAAGGTTCCTCGTTAGACTGTCTGTATTCTACACGCGAAAAGATATTCAGTCCTCTGAGCATGGCAAGTGTGCCATCTATCTCCTCAGGACTGACTTCCGAATTCTCCCGTAAAGCAATTTTCTTTCTAATCCACTTTTTCTCCTCTCCGCTGATGCCTTCTATCCGGATGCTTCCTATATGATAAGCTTCCGTCTGATAAGGTTTCGGCTGTTTGAGGCGTTTATCCTGTAATGTATCATCAGAGGCTACAGAATCACAAGCATCAGCATAAATATACTTTCTCAGAGCCATCAGCTCATCCCATTTCTGACGGGCAGCCTGTTCTCCCCGCTGTATCATCGTGTCAATGGCTTCAGATTGGAAACTGGCTGCCGAATAACCTTTCAGAGAAGGATTGATATAAAGATTGGCTTCAGCCATATTCTTCCGGTATTTGTTCTGCCCCATCATACTTATGAGCTGTTCTACAACAGAAGAAGCCGTTTTCAGTTCTTCCTTCTTCTTCCAACCGGTACTCAAATCTACACAGATAATCACATCTGCTCCCATTTCCTTTGCCACATCAACCGGCAGATTGTTCAAGGCACCGCCATCCACCAGCATCTTCCCTTTCCATTCTACCGGAGCAAACACGCCCGGTATCGACATGCTGGCACGCATCGCCAATGGCAACGAGCCCGATGAAAACACCACCTCCTTGCCTTCTACCAGATCTACCGCCACACAACGGAAAGGGATAGGTAGGTTGGAGAAATCATCCACCTGATGATACCCCACGGTAAGTTTAGAGAAAAGGTTAAAGATATTCTGCCCCTTCACATAACCGGTTGGCAACGAGACCTTCCTCTCTTTGGAAAGAGGAATATGAACGATATATTTCTCCCTTTCTTCTTTAGAAAGAAAAGTCTCCGATTCACGTTTCACCTGGTCGCTCAAAAGGAAAAGCCAGTTCTGGTTACGGTAGAGGCTATCGATATCCGCAGCATCGTAGCCGATGGCATAGAGTCCGCCCACGATGGCACCGATACTGGTTCCGGCAATATAATCTACAGGAATATCAGCCTCTTCCAGCACCTTGAGCACACCTACTTCAGCCGCACCCTTGGCACCACCTCCACCCAACACGAGCCCCACCTTCTTGCGTGGCTGCTGGGCTTGCAGAGGAGTATGAGCAAAGCAGCAGAATAAAACCCAAAAACATAATATCTTATCTCGAAGTACCATCATATTGCTCCTTATTAAAATGAATAACTGACACGGCAAATACTCTTCACTCTTCACCAACCCCTCCGAAATACCGATAAACAGGGCGGTTATCGGAGATGAAGAGTTCTCTGAAGCTCTTCACCCACTCTTCACCACTCTTCACCTAAATACTTTTTCAAGAATCCGACAGAAAAGAGAAGAATAATATTTCTTTTCCTCCATATTTCTTTCGTGTTTAAAGTTATATAAAATCACTTGTATTTTGAGACAGAGAACCTTTTTGGATTCTGTCTCATATCCCAAATGTCAACAATATGCACCACATCCAAGGATTCATCATAATAATAAACCAACTTGAAATTACGCATAAAATTAGCACCCCGAAGCAAATAGCTAAACTTTGGTGCACCAAGAAAAGGGGGCTTACCTTCAGGATATTTTTTCAGGAAGTTCTGAATTTTCTTCAGTTCTTCTTTCCACTTTCGAGCAGTTTTCTTACCAAAATTCTCATAAGCATCGATAATATACTGACGTTCCTTTTCTTCATACAGCTTGTGGACAACTATCTCAGCCATGGGAATTCCTCATATAAACGTTCATTAAAGGCATCAACAGACTCCCATTTAGACGAATCATCCTTTATGGTTTCACAATAATCGAGGCTATCCAGAAGCCCCTCATAACTAAAATGATTTTTAAGAACAGGAATTTCATCTTTCTGCTCTATCCCAGAATCTATCATGTGATGAGATACAGACTCTGATGCAACAGATGCATAAACAGGCGATGGCTCACAAACCTTATCCCCGGCTATCTTCGATTCATCGATATGATATTTCTTTTCCTCCATATTTCTTTCGCTTTTAAAGTTCCACGTTACTTATTGGTGCAAAAATACGAAGAAAGATTGGAACTTGCAAGAAAATCTACAAGAAAATGGCAGAGAACGCTGAAAATTAATAGATTATACGGATTAAGTTGGATAAAAAAAACACCCTGTATTAATTTTTCTTCTTAAAATCTTTGGAGTATTAGCAAATATCTGTATCTTTGCACATGAAATATTTAAAATTAACAATTATGGCAACACAAGTGAAGCGCATGAACGAGCGTTTGCAGCAAGAATTAGATAAACTTTGGGAATCTGGCGAACTGAGCGATGAAAAGTTGCAGGATATACAGTCTGTACACTTACGCACGGTTTATAAATAATGCTTAAGACTAGACTTTTTATTTATGCGGAATGCCCAACAAGTTGAGCATTCCACAAAAAAACTACTTGTTAAAATACTTCTTGCCACCCTGCAGGATAACAATTCCCTTAGCATTTTTGCCAACTTTCATACCAGCCATATTGAAAGTCTTAGCTGACTTCACTACATTTGTGCGAGCTAACTCAGTAATACCGGTGCCTGTATTGTCAAGCAAGTAGATGACATATTGAGTTTCTCCATTACCTAAATATTCACTATTTCCTATATAAATCTTTCCATTCATACGATAGATAGACAGATCCTTTCCATTATTACCATTCGGTATAGTGAACAATTCCTTTCCATCCTCATTCTTTACGGCTATATAAGACTCATAGTACTTGTCATGCACATCCTGACATAAAACGAGTTTTCCATTTTCAATACCATTTATCATTAGACTATTAGCGCTAGCTTCTGGCTGAGATACTTGCCTATAACATTCTACAAGAAACTCATATTTATCATCATTGTTAAACACATTTTGAGTAAGGTATACATATGAATCCTCATTGCAGTTCGCATCAAAATCATACACCTCTGTCTGCATGATTCTTTCTTGCTGTGTTACCTCACTACCTTCACGGCTATCATCTACCTTTCAAGCCAAGTTAGACATATCAACTTCAACTAACCTAGTAAGACCATCTACATTATATAATTTATTGTCGGAAGGGTTATAATAAGAGTAACGCTCACTTACGTAAATACTATCATTACTACCAAAAGTTTCTGGCCGATCATATTTATTATAATAAGCAAAATTGCCTTTATAATCAGTGAAGTAAACCTGTTCTCCATCGCCTATCAATTTGGTAACAGCAGCCTTAAATTCATCCATCGTTGTAATTGGAGTTTCAAATCCATTATCACCATATACTCCATCAACTTTGTCCCAATAAACTTTCTCATAACCTTCCTTAACAACCTTCTTGGTTTTGAAATCAGCTAATGCTTTCATTGGTACCAAATTGCTTTTGAATACCCTAGGGTCATAATTAAAAGTTTTCTCCACGTTAAAAGAAGCATCATAAACAGTAAACTCAGATGTTTGGTTGCTACTATTATTTTCAACTCCGATAGTTGAATAAGGAGTAATAACACCTGTAGTGGTAAGATTTTTAGGGATGAAATCAAATCCATCGCCTTTCACCTTAGTTACTTCAGAAATCTGTGCACTAGCAGCTAAAGCCATGACTGCAAATGCGGAAACAAGTAATGTTCTCTTCATAATTAATTACAACAACAAGTTTGGATGTCCTGCAAACTTTAATTTAAAACGTTTATAAGTTCTTTTTCCTGCAATAACAAAGCGTAGACATCTTCACTTGACATTTGCCTAGCGACACATTTGCTATGCAGTTGCTACATATTATTCTACCCTTGTGAGCATCACCCTTCATAATGATTTTGCAAAAATAGTCTTTTTGATAGTATTCAGAAAATAAAAGCTACAGCCAAACACCCTTATCCATAGCAACAAAGCCAACCATGATGCACATCAAGACCAGCCTCATCCCCATTAGAACGCAGAAACGTGGACGATCCACTTATCCAACGTTCCAAGGTGTTTGGCCTAACCTATATGCAACAGATAAGTTTTACGTCCACGATATAGCGGACGCTTACTTATTTATTCTGTTGCACATGTTCTTCCGCGGCCAAACTTCAGGAACATTATTATCGAATAAACAGCAAACGCTATTATTTTAACCCACAAAAAACAGACATCATCACCCTAGGGCGAATCCATCCAAATGCAAAGTAAATGCAAACGGGCGCAATGAAAGCTTGCTTTCAAATTGCCGAGTGCAGCTTTGCTTCTGCAAAGATACTGCAAAAATCAGAGATAACAAAAAGATTCGCCATTTTTTTTATATTATCCCCCATTTTTTCTTGCGAAATCAAAATATTCGTCGTATCTTTGCAAAAAGATTTAGTTACAAAAAGAAGCGTTATGGACAAGCAGATCAATGAACTCCTAGAGGTTCTGAAAGAATACCAGGAGCTGGGAATATCTGAGCAGATAGACTATCAGAAGTTCTATCTCTACTCTATCATCACCCACTCCACCGCCATCGAAGGCTCCACCGTAACCGAGATAGAGAACCAGCTTCTCTTCGACGAAGGCATCACGGCTAAAGGCAAACCGATGGTGGAACAACTCATGAACCTCGACCTGAAGAGAGCTTACGAACAATCCATCAGATGGGCAAGAGAACATAAGCCATTCACCGTGGAAATGCTCAAGAACCTCTCCGCCCTGGTAATGAGAAATACGGGCAGCCACTACAGCACCTTGATGGGCGAATTCGACTCATCAAAGGGAGACCTGCGCCTTGTTGGCGTTACGGCAGGAGCAGGCGGGCGCTCCTATATGGACTACCGCAAAGTTCCGATGAAACTGGAAGAACTCTGCAACCACATCAACCAGCGGAGAGAAGCGCTCATCAAAAGTCCCAACGCCATAGATGCCTACCTGCTAAGTTTCGATGCCCACAACATTCTCGTTACTATTCACCCATGGGTGGATGGCAACGGCAGAATGTCGCGCCTCATCATGAATCACCTACAGTTTGAATTCGGACTGGTACCTGCTAAAATCATCAAAGAAGATAAAGCGCAGTATATCGAAGCCCTCAATGAATCGAGAGAAGAAGAGGCAATGGCACCCTTCCAGGAATTCATGCAGAAAGAGCACACGCAAAACCTGAGAAACGAGATTCTTGAATACAGGAAATCTATGGAAGAAGATATTGCGATAGCTGATATCAAAGTGCAGATGGAAGGAGAAAACAAGATGGAAAAGGAGAAGCAGGAGGTGGTCCAGAAAGGTGGTCCAGAAAACAAGGAAGTGGTCCAGAAAGGTGGTCCAGAAACGAGAAATGCCATTTTGCAACTTATCGCCAGCAATGGGAATATCACTTCCCGAGAGATTGCTAACACTCTGAACATCAATAGAAGTGCCATCCTTAAGCATCTCAAGAAGATGCAGGAAGATCATATCATCCGCAGAGAAGGCTCGCAGAAATCAGGCAAATGGGTTGTCATATCATAATCCTGACCGATAAATATTATGTGGAAGCAAACACGGAAATACTCTTCACTCTTCACCAAACCCTCCGGAATACCGATAAACAGGGAGGTTGGCGGGGGTGAAGAGTTCGCAGCAGCTCTTCACCCACTCTTCACCCATATACTTCTACACATCAACGCATAAAGGAGGATACACATCTTCCTATCGATTTTGAGTCCAGGTGAAGAGTGGTGAAGAGCGGGTGAAGAGTTGCTGATGACTCTTCACCTCCCGAAATGCCGATAAGCACAGGGGATTTGGGAGGAAAGGTGAAGAGTGAAGAGTTTTTTGCAGAATGCTAAACATAAATCATATTGATAGGATTGGGAAATCTGGTTTCCCCATCTGCGATGACTGTCTCATAGGAACAGCCTACTGTTCCCTATTCCGCTAGTAGGCTGTTCGCCCCAAACAGCCTACTGGGCATACGCAAACAGCACACTTATCTTTCGGAGATAAATATCAGAACATCGGAGATTTATCTGCCAAAAACAGCCATATCAAAACAAAAACGAAATGAAACTTCCCTGAAATTTGGAGGGTTTAAAAAAATATATTACCTTTGCACCCGCAAAAAAGATAAGATTATGAACGGATTGTATACTATATTATTATTGGTGCTGAGCAACATCTTCATGACGCTAGCTTGGTACGGACACCTCAAGTTGCAACAAACGGGCGTGAGCAGCAACTGGCCTCTTATTGGTGTCATCGCCTTCAGTTGGGCTATCGCCTTCTTCGAATATTGCTGTCAGGTACCAGCTAACCGCATCGGTTTCGTGGATAACGGCGGACCATTTAATCTGGTCCAGCTCAAAGTGATTCAGGAATGCGTATCACTCATCGTCTTCGCCATCATCGCCAATATCCTCTTCCAGGGGCAGGGATTGCACTGGAATCATTTCGCAGCCTTCTGCTGCCTGATTGCAGCCGTTTATTTCGTATTCATGAAATAGCCGGATAAGAAGTTAACTCAATATAACTCCTTATCCGGCTACCTTTTTAGTTTTACACCTGCCCTACACCAGCTTATAGATTTCGCTCGGTGTCTTGCGCTTCAATACTTCCAGCTGGAAGTCCTTGCCGGCTATGATGCCTTTGCTGCGCAAGATCTGCTCCACGGTTTTGCGTGCCAGCTCAGGATGGTTGTTCTCCTCGCTGAGATGACAGAGCCAGACGTGATGAAGCTCCGGTGTAGCATAATTGGCAAGCGCCTCGCCACAATCGTCGTTGCTCAGATGACCGTTATCTCCCAGAATGCGTTCCTTCAGATACTGGGGATAATGACCCTGCTGGAGCATCTCTACACTATGGTTCGCCTCGAGCACAAGATAGTTGGCACGCCCGATAAAGTCGTGCATCTCTTCAGTAATATGACCCACATCGGTGATGAGACAGAAGTTTACACCACCGCACTCCACAAAATAGCCAACATTGTCGGTACTGTCATGGGGTACGCCGAACGGGGTAATCTTAAACTCGCCCAGTATGAAAGTTACGTTCTTCTCTATCACATGAACATGGTTAGGCTCTATCTTCTTTCGAACACAATAGTTGCGCTCGATGCCTTGATGTACTTTACGGGTCGTATATACCGGTAGATGATAGTCAGTACTCAGACTCCCCACCGACTTTACATGGTCGGCGTGGTCATGGGTGATGAGGACGTGATGCACATCCTCGAAGCGAAGTCCATAGTTATGGAAATGCTTCTTCAATATTCTTATTCCTACTCCTACGTCTATCAGTATCGAATCCGTATCAGTGTAAAGATAATAGCAATTGCCACTACTTCCACTGCCAAAGGATATAAATTTCAGCATTTTAATTGTTATTTTCCATGCAAAGTTAGCAAAAAAGATTCTTATTACAAAGTTTTTTACTATCTTTGTGCCGAAATATCGCAAAAAAATAGAATTTTTAAGATTTGAGAATCATGATGAAGAAGTCGATGATAGGTTTATGCATAGCTGTGGCATGCATGACCGCAAGCATATTCAGCCTTTCGGGCTGTGAACCTCACGAAGGCAGCGAGGACCAGCTGAAGGCTGATGTTGATTCGTTTGCCAACAATTATTTCAACTGGCATTTCCCGAAAGCCGTGAAGTATTGCACCCAGGAATCGGAGCGCTGGTTGCGCTATGCTGCAAGTAATGTGAACGAGACCGACGTGGAACAGCTGCGCCAGAAACCGGAGGATGCCAGCATCGAGATTACGGATATTGATTTCGGTGATGATGAAACAAGTGCCACCGTTACCCTTACTGTTCATAATTTTCTGCAGATGGACAGCATCGGACAGGATCCGCAGCTCATAGAACAGGCCGATTTCCAACTGCCGATGTGTATGGAAAAGGGGCTCTGGAAGATTAAGTTGGATAAATTGCCTTGAAAAAAGTAAGGAGTTTCTGAGAGGTATCATAATCAAAAAAGATGCCCTACAGAAACTCCTTGCTATAAACTATTAACTATAAACTATTAACTATTAGCTGCATTTAGAACGGCAGACCTACTGCGAAATGGAAGGCGAAATCGCGGTCTAGTTTCGGGTGGATAATCGCCCAATGCTCTTCCTTCGTTCCGTAGGCTGGATTGATCGCCTTCATACCCATATCCAAACGGAGGATGAAGTAATCGAAATTTAACCTGAGACCTAAGCCATAGGCTACAGCTATCTGCTTGTAGAATTCATCTATCTTGAACTGGCCACCAGGCTGATCCTGATAATTGCGAAGTGTCCAGATATTACCGGCATCGATAAACGCTGCACCCTCAAACTTCCAGAAGAGCGAAGTGCGGTATTCTGCATTCAAGTTGAGCTTCACATCACCCGTCTGGTTGATGAAATCTATTCTGCCGTCAGTTCCCTTAAACTTGCCCGGACCTAATTCTCTTACGCCCCAACCTCTTACCGAGTTGGCACCACCCGAGAAATAACGCTTTTCGAAAGGTAGCACCGTACTGTTGCCATAAGGATAAGCCACACCGATGCCCGCATGCAGCGCCAGAGCATTGCGCTTATCAAACTGCATCAGATGGGTATAATCTACATCAAACTTGGCATACTGGGCATAAGCTATATTAAATAATGTACGCTGCCCCTGGCTGTTCACCTTGAAACCGAAAGCCTTGGAAACACCGCTCAGCAGATTGCCCGAACTCTCTACATTCACTCGCACAGCATCTACCCCATCGCTATAACTCAAACCGAAACCCATCTTCATGATAAACAGGTCTTCGTAATTGTAGCGGAGGATGGCATTTCTGTTTTCTGCATTATCGAGATAGTCTCTCTTGAATGTCTCGGATATCCATGGCATATACACATAGTTGAGATCAAGCAGGTCGAAACGCCAGGCCAGGTGATGACGCGGTTCTGTCCAGCGATAACGCCAGGCAGTAGAGAATACGCGGCGATGAAACTCCGGACGGTTCTGAAGATTCCAACTTGCCGACAACTCGCTGTTTGCCGTCTGTCTTCTTCTGAAATTTTTTGAAAGGAAAGGCGCCAAGAAACGAGGGAAAACCAGTTTGCCTTCAACCGAATATTCAGTATAGTTCTGGTCCTGATACCCCTCCAAACCGGTAATAGCCTCGTAAGCTCCACGAAGTTCTATGCTCAGCTGCTCACTACCTCTGAAGAGATTTCGGTTGGTATAAGTGAGCGATGCAGCAGCTCCCAAGTCGCCCGCCGTATTGGTTCCCTCCGGCTGGAAGGCGATGGTAGAAGGCTTGTTGGTACTGATCTGGATATTGCAATCCATCTGCCGGCTGATGCTGTCCCTCTCCATTCCGTTCTCCGTAACCTGATTGCTATCAGGAACTTCAGAGAAACTGATGTTGGTATACTTCACCGCCTGCAAACGGGCGAAGTTGTTATAGGTGCGCTGCAAGGCGGCGGCACTGTAGGGACGGCCTTCTCTGAGGGCAGTAGCATTGAGCAAAACCTGATGGCGCAGATGGATTCGGTCGCTGTCATTACTCAGATAGTTGATGTTTCTGATTTCATATCGGGGATGATCAACCTCAGGAGCATTACTGTTAGCCTTATACTTCATCAGGTGGAGCGTCAGGGCGATATCCTTCTGTCCCGCAATCGTATCGGCAGAAAACTGGATAAAATCTTTATGAAAGCGGAAATAGCCATCATTGGTCAGAAGGCTGGAGATACGCCTGCGTTCATTATCCAATGTTTCTACCGTAAATCTCATACCCGGCTTAATCTGCTGATTATCGGGGTTATCGAGATGCAGAAGTTGCTGGATATGTTCATCTTCCACTTCATATTTCACCTTACCTATCACAAAAGGTTCTCCGGGATGCAACAGATAGGTAGCATCCAGTTTCTTTCCTTTCTTGGTGGTATAGAGCGACACCCCGGCATGCATGAAGCCCTGGTTCTGCATGGCAGTAAGCAGATCCTGACAGGAGAGCCGCGCCTGCAAAGTATCGTAGATGACAGGCTTCTTGCTGAAAGGATTCTTGAAGAGCGAGAAGAGTTTCGGCTTCTCTTTCTGGCGCACATACTGCTTGAGCGCCCCGGCATTATACCCTGCCGAGTCGCTCTTCACTTCCACCTTATTTAATATATACTCCCCTTCCGGCACCATTTTGCTTGAAGAACAAGATGCTATGAGCAGCGGCAAGGCAAGTAATGAAATCTTCTGTATTTTCAAAATATCTATCGTTTTTGATATGCAAAGATAATGCAAAACAAATTAAATACAAAATATTTAGCACTTTTTATTTTGAAATGTCTATATTTTATGTTACCTTTGCACACATATAGACAAAAAATAAATGATTAGCAAGAATAAAATAAAGTACATACGTTCGCTCGAACTGAAGAAGAACAGAAATAAAGAAGGAAAGTTCGTGGCAGAAGGTTTCAAGGTGGTAGACGATCTGCTCGCTCTGCAACCTGCCGACCTGATTGTGGCTACCGGCGAATGGCTCCGGGGCAAACACTTCGGGGCTGAAACCGAAGTGATAGAGGTTACTGATGAAGAACTGAAGAAGGTAAGTTTCCTGCAACATCCGCAGCAGGTGCTTGCCGTATTCAGACAGGCAACATCAGGAGATTACTCTATTAATACCAGCGAACTGAGTCTGGCGCTCGACGGCGTTCAGGACCCGGGCAACCTGGGCACCATCATCCGCATCGCCGACTGGTTTGGCATCACCCATATCTACTGCAGTCAGGATACTGCCGACGTATACAATCCGAAGGTGGTTCAGGCTACGATGGGCAGCATAGCAAGAGTGAAGGTAGAATACGGCGACCTGCTGGGACTGGTAGAATCACTTCCTGCCGACGTTCCCGTTTACGGCACCCTGTTGGACGGCGACAACATCTATCAGCAAACGCTCGAAAACCGAGGACTTATCGTGATGGGAAACGAAGGAAAAGGCATCTCGCCAGAACTGGCAAAGAAGGTGAACCACAAACTGCTCATCCCTAACTTCCCGGAAGGTAGAGCTACAGCCGACAGTCTGAATGTGGCTATCGCTACCGCCATTACCTGCTCAGAATTCAGAAGAAACTTTTAAAGGTAAAAGGGTAAAAAAGTAAAAGGGTAAAAAAAACAAAAGCGATAATTAGAAATTAAAACAAGATAGTTATGGAAGTAAATGAATTATTTAAGCACAGAAGTATAACTTCCTGCATGAGAGCATCATACGATACCATAACAAGTGACTTCAGATCACTTGTAAAACAGACATGGACTACCCATGTTCCATTTGCTGTATTGCTGGCTATCGTACTCTATTTCCTCCTCCCCAACAAACCGCTTCACGATTGGGGAGCCGTAAATCCGATGGCTTCGTTCATCCTGCAAACCATCATTTACGGAGCCACTATCGTAATGGCTATCGTATCATTCTGGCATCTTCTGCCAAGAAAGCAACTGTGTCCTAAGGGCGAAAAGCGCAAGATAAGAAAATCCCTCCTCCGCATTCTCCGCCACTTCGGAGGTTTCTTTCTGACCAGTTTTCTCGGCATGATTATCGTAGGCATCGCTACCTTTATCGCAGCCCTGCCTTCCATCATCCTCATCATCGCACAGTTCTATTCACAGCTCGGTGCGCTTGATGGTGACCCGCTCGGTGTGCCGGGTTATTTCACCCCACTCCTCTTCCTGGTGTTTACCATCACCTTCCTGCTCATCATCTACGCCCTGAGCTGGCTCGGCATTTCACTTGCCTATCAATTCGGCTCTTACAAAGTGCAAGACGAAGAGAAGAAGAGAATGAAGGAAAGCCAGAAGATGGCAACCGCAGAAATTGAAAAATATTAATCGTATTAACATATATAAGAGACATGAAACAGACAAGATTACTCTTCATCGACCGCGATGGAACTCTGATTCAGGAACCAGAGGATGAACAGATTGACAGCTTCGAGAAGCTGGTATTCACCAAGGGCGTGTTCCGCAATCTCTCCTTCATTGCCCAGCACACCGACTACGAGCTGGTGATGGTGAGCAACCAGGACGGACTGGGTACCGACTCCTTTCCGGAAGATACCTTCTGGCCAGTCCACAACTTCATCATCCAGACCCTGGAGAGCGAAGGCATCCACTTTGCCAAGCAGCACATCGACCGCCACTTCCCTGAGGATAACTCGCCGATGCGCAAGCCAGGAACAGGCATGCTGACTGAATATATCGACAACCCGGCATACGACCTGGCAAACAGTTATGTAATCGGCGACCGTGAAACCGATGCCCAGCTTGCAGAAAACCTAGGTTGCAAGAGTCTGATTCTCGGAAAAGACGGCATGGACTGGGATAAGATTGCCGAGATTCTCTTTGCCGGCGACCGTATCGCAGAAGTGAAGCGCACCACCAAGGAAACGGATATCTACATCAAGGTAAATCTCGATGGTTCAGGAAAATGCGACATTTCTACCGGTCTCGGTTTCTTCGACCACATGCTGGAACAGATAGGCAAGCACGGCATGATGGACCTCACCATCCATACCAAAGGCGATCTCTATGTGGATGAGCATCATACCATTGAGGATACGGGTATTGCACTGGGCGAATGCCTGCTGCAGGCTTTAGGTGATAAGCGCGGAATAGAAAGATACGGCTATAGTCTTCCGATGGACGACTGTCTCTGTCAGGTAGCATTGGATTTCGGTGGCCGTCCATGGCTGATTTGGGATGCCGAGTTCCACAGAGAGAAGGTGGGCGAAATGCCAACCGAGATGTTCAAGCATTTCTTCAAGAGTCTGAGTGATGCAGCAAAGATGAACCTCAATATCAAGGCTGAAGGCGAAAATGAGCATCACAAGATAGAAGGCATCTTCAAGGCACTTGCCCGTTCGCTGAAAATGGCGGTAAAGAGAGACATCTACCACTTCGAGCTTCCTAGTTCTAAGGGAATGCTGTAAGGAATTTATAGTTAAGAGTTTATAGTTTATAGATGACTGTTGCTATAAACTATAAACTCTTAACTATAAACTATTATTAGAACTTTGTCATGAACTCCACAACAATCTTATCTTTTTCTGAAACTTTAGCTATACCACCTTTACGATAGAAATATTTCTCGTAGTTGATACGGATATCTGAGATGAATGGCTTGGCAAGGCTCAAGGTCACACCGCCCGTAACACGATGGCGCTTATAATCATTGATCTTCAATGCACCCAGTTCTGTATCAGAACCGCCATATCTTGTACCATCACTGTGGTCGCTCATGAAATCATATCTTGCCAAAGGCGAAACCTTCCTGATAAGGCTCTTAGGATTAGCCACCGGAATATCATAGCATACGAAACCATCGAATGCATGAACATCGTGGAAAGCATCCTTACTGTAATGCTTGTAAAGATACTCAGCCTCAGCAATGACCCCCCCTTGTGGAAGGTGATACCGCCATCATACATCGTTACCGTAACATCAGATGGCTTGATCTTCTGGGTACTCAACACCAGGTTGACATTTGGGAAGAGGAACTGAGCCTTGGCTGAATAGTTAACGCCCTTGGTCCAGTAATCCTTCTGGTTGGTCAAACCCGAACCGTTGAAGATACCGGCATTCACCACGATTGGGAAACCTACATTCCAGGTGTATCCGATTTCGGCACCCACGTCGCGCACGTTGCCCACCTGCTTGGCGATGAACGAGCGGTTGGCGAAGTACTGCTGATGAGGAGAACGGTGAGCATCAATAGTGAATGGCACACGCTCCTGACCAATGGTAAGCTGCAGTGTCTTCCAAGGCTTGATGCGGGTATAAGCATCGAGCATCTTGATCTTACCCTCATCACAGAGATCAATCTCAGCCTTATAACTAACCTCCTTTGTTACATTTCCTGCTACATTGATACGGGCCGTACGCACCTCAAATCGTCCCTCCCCTTCCTCGGTTTGGTATTCATACTTAGAACGGATGGTTCCACCTATCTTCATTGTCTTGACGAATTCAGGCACATTGTTTCCAAGAGAACTCTTTTCTGAGTTTTGGGCATTCATTCCCATCGACACTATAGACAGTGCTATAAACAGATACGTTTTCTTCTTCATTTTTACCTTATATATATAGCTTAATTGATTGTTACCAACAAGAAAGCAATCCCGTTATGAATTGAAATCCTACAAGATGCCTTTCTATTTCTTTTCGGCTGCAAAGATAAGGATAAAATATTTCTTTCACAAAACATAAGTATTA
>ERZ780045.110-NODE-110-length-17507-cov-6.92018_pt1 | contig 17507 bp, 8 predicted proteins | sample MGYA00511924_ERZ780045 | MGnify/ENA primary metagenome ERZ780045 (study PRJEB29588, sample SAMEA2154082) | human gut metagenome | biome: human gut; feature: human-associated habitat; material: faeces | place: Denmark | collected 2008/2010 ... | reverse complement strand
GGGCTGACCCGCCCGGGCCCAGTCGCCATGATAGCTGGTGAGGAAATAGCGGTCGGCCTTGAAGTAGAGCATGGCCGAACTGTAGCGCCATAGCACCACGGGCGCCTTCTCCTGGTGGGAGATCTCGCTCCAGGCCTTGATGACGTTCTCCTTGGGATAGGCCACATAGTGGAGCCTCACGGTCAGCGGATAGACCTGGTCGCGCAGGGTGATGATCGTCTCCGTGCCACCATTCACGGCCTTCTGCTCCACGTTTTGATAGTAGAGGTAGGTGGTCTTGTTGCCGTCGGCATGGGTCACGGCCACAGCGGGTTCGAAGAAGTCCTCGCCCCCCGAGGCGGCATAAGCCTCATGGCCACGCGTACTGACTGCAGCATCGGAGGAGGCATAGACCTCCCAGGGCAAGTGGTCGTAGTCGACCGGATTGCGCAGTTTGTCGCCGAGATAGACCTGGTAGAGGCGCCCCTTGGGCGACACCTTCAATACAAGGTCAGTCTTGTCCGTCGATACCCGAATCGTCTTTTGGGCGAACGCCACGGCAGAGACCATGCACATCGCCACGATAAGCATCACGTTTCTTTTCATATTCATTGTTATTATCATCTTTATTTTGTTAGTTTCTCACCAGTCCTCACGCCTGGACCATCATTTTTTAATTAGCCATCAAATTAAATGGCACCTACAATCTACACGAACGACTTTTTCAGTTTGGCAGCAAGAGCATAATCATGCAGAGTTATGCTCTTCTTGATCCATAGCATGAAGGACGAGCTGTCAAAGAATAGCCGAAAATGACCAAAAATAGCCGAAAATAGCCGAAAATAGCCGAAAATGACCGGTAAAACGACCATAAATAGCCGAACACGACAACAAATAGCCGTACAACTAAGCTCCAAGTTCACTTTCTCCTTTCTCTGTAATATTCCATTTCTTGCCTGTAGAAGGCTTGCTTATTAAACCTTCTTTGGACATAATGCCAAGAAGCCGTCCTATCTTTCTTAGTTTTTCGTCATGAGTTAAATTTGAAGGGAATACATGCTGGAGTCCCTCATAAACATCTTGACGTTTGAAGCCCATACTTCCTGCATTATGCGCCAATTGCAACAATAGCTTTTGAATAGTATTTTCTGCAAGTCCCTTCTCTTTGGTATAATGCCCAATCTGTTTTGTCAGTTTGGCAACTTTTAGAGATATGGTATAATGTGGAGCACGTCCTTCTATCAAACCTTTGTCACAAAGATGCTTAGCTGCTTCTTTGGTGACAGGATGATGTTTTTGTACGGCATCTAGCCAAAGGCATTCCTTTAGTGACAAAGACTGGTTGCTCTTTAGCAGATTGGTATATTTCTCATCTATCATCTTGCCATAGATGGTTACACCAACAGTACGATGCTCGTTGTCGATGTCGTAATCTGGCATTGGAAAGAATCGGTTGCGCTGCTCTGTGTAAATCTTCTTGATGCCACGTCCTACGGTATCAATCATGTTGAAGTTAACCATGCCGCGGCACAAGCATTCGTTACGATAGTGGAATTGTGGGCCTTTGTGCTCCAAGGCATTCTCTATCGTGCCAGGAATGAAACTACCACCATTACCATAATATAAGGTGCTTGGTCCTTCCACAAACACAATGCGCTGTTGCAAGGTGTAGTCCTGATGTGCAATGGCGTTATGAAGAGCCTCACGTATTGTATATTCATCATACTGCTTCATCGTATCAGGGAAAAGGGTTCCTCCAGGCAGTTCACGCATAGTCTTGTTACGTATTTTACTCAACACCTTATCTACGGTCAAGATGAAAGGTATTGTAAAATGCTCATAATCTTGTACGATGCCTTCTTCATCTTCCCATGTCCAAGTGATTTGTGCTACGGCAGGATGAATCTTTTGAATAGAAAGGGGTTTGCCCAATAGTAGAATGGCAGCACGAGTGATTTGGCCGTCTCGCATCATCATGCTATTAGCTAAGAACTCTTCTGTTGTCCACGCATCTATTTCTTCGGCAGGAATACTTGAAGAGTGTACTTTCTTGAACATGACTTTAGCTGTGGCTACTGCCAACTCATCCAAATCATTGATAGTCGCATTGGGTACGAGTTGGGCTGTCCAATCTGGTATTGGTGGTTGTTGGCGGATGGCATCTTGTTTGGCTTGGTTCAATGGTTTCAGACTTTCGCCATCACGACCATAAGCCACACCTTTCCAGTGCATCACGATATTGCGTGGCGATGCAGGAACCTGGAAAAGCAAAACGCGCTTACCTTCAACCTCAATAGGTACAATATCCCTAAAGATGAAATTGTCTGTAGTATGTTGAGACATATCTTGTTTCAGACGGTTCAAGGCTACTTCACCATCTTTGAAACTGGTGCCAATGATTTGGTGTTTCTTGTCCCAAACACCAAAGACAATCCAAGCGAACTCATGATCTCGTAAGTTTGCTTCATTGCTAAGGGCAGAGAAATACTTTCCCAACTCGTCAACATCGAAGTTGGTCTCTGCCTTCTTGAACTCTACGACCTCATTTTCTGAGTGGTCCCAGAGTTGTTTGAAAATATCTATAAAATTCTTCATTGTTAGCTTATCTCTTTATCAATCTATTCGTATTCTATGTTTGCTGTTAATGTTGCATTTTGTCTCTGTTTACGTCCATCATTCCAGGATATGTCAATATTAAAATTATTATCAGGGTTTGATGTTACTAATGTGATAGGTGATTGTATTGTCATTTCTGTTGATACTATTTTAAAATGTGTTGAAAATAAGATATATGTCAGCAGAATTTATTTCAATATTCTTAGCACAACTTTTCCCGACATTTTTTATGACTAAAGTAAATTGACTTTGTATTTTACCTTTGCCATTTATTGTATGGTGACATTTTACCATGGCTACAAATGAGGCTTTTCTCTTAGCGATAAGCCCTTCTATAAAACGAACAATATCTTTAAATATTTCCCACATGTTCTTGTCGTTTTTAATTAAATCTTTGCATAAAGAAATCAACCTGTCTTATATCAGAAAATTCATATATTGCTTCATTCCCACGAGCATTTAACAGAGCTGAATTTGCTTGCATTTGAAGGTATTGGTTGTGATATCTATTCGCAAATATTGGAAATGTTTCAATATAGAAATTATGTCCCAACAGCCAAATGTTAAAGAAACCGAATTTGTTCATATCTTCAATGAGCTTATCGCTCATAGGGAGTATTGGGTTCAACCTTTCTTCATTGCCAGGAGCTAAAATGACATTGTTAAATGCATAATAAACACGAGGATTTCCTAAATCATATCTTGCAAAATTACGCACAAAGTCGAATTTAGGATTATTTCCATCTTTTGTAAAGAAGTGATATTTTTGTAAAAAGATTTCATATAGCCCCCTTTTAAATTGCCTTGTTATAGCTCCGTAATTAATATTATTTTTAATTTTGATAGTTCTCTCTTTATGTCTGTAACTAAAGTATGCAGATGTATAAGCCTTATAAGATTTGCTGTCTAAGTTTTGGCTAAACATTCTAAACGCTCCAAAAATTTCTTTGAGGGCATGGTCAATACTTGGCACTCCGATTTTTCCTTTAGGCGCAGTGCCAAAGTAGTGATTGCAATTATCACAAACGTCAATCCCAATTTCTGTTCCACCTAAGCGCTTGGGTAATATATGTGGTGCAGTGGTAAATGAAACGTTGGGTTCCATTTGTTTGCACCAAATACACTTCCCTGTTTTTTTGTATTGTTTCATAAAAGTCTCCTTTTAAATGTCAAAACCAAATTTATTCCATGCTTTGAGGACGAGGCGCTTGGTGCGGTATTCTCCGTACTGGCGTATCTCGTTGTCTTTCAGCACACGGAAGGTCTCGTTGATGCAGCCTTTACCACAGACATCTTCTGGGTCTAAGATATAACGGAGTTCTTCAGTGTTGAGGCCATAGAGGTGGGCGAAGATGGCATCAAGCTCGGCTTGGAGGATGGCTCTGCGCTCTGGATTGTAAATCCAAGGCTGCTGTGCCCCCAACTGTGGTAACTCTGCTCGCTGCTCTTCGTTCATTTCATCCCATAATTCAGATGCCCAACCATCCATATCGTGATTGAAATAGCATAGCTCGGCTACTCGTTTCACGATTTGCCATTGCATGGCAGATGGGATTTGGTCGGGAGTGAGGACAGGGAATTGTTTGACAAAAAATGTACTCATATTGATGCCGCCGACTTTTTGCCTTACGGCAAAATCAAAAGTTAAAGATGACATCATGGCGCAAAGCGAAGCCACGGGCATAGTGCCACGCTCCGCGTAGAGGAGCGTGGCACTATGCCCAACGCCTATGGCGTTGGGAATAGGTGAGCAAATGAAAGTTCGTATATCAACACTTCTTGCGACACATCTGTATCCAAGCATCCATTTGTGCTTCCATTCCCACACAATATTTCCATCTTTGTCATACTTCACCAGTCTGTCCTTTACAGTAGACAACGGCACCCAATACCATGGCATGATATGGCTGTTAGGATTACTAAGTTCATCCAAAGAAGGCATGTTGATGGAGTTAGGGCGTTCGCCTTCTGTGGGCCATGAACCATAATGGTGGTTGTAGTGCCAAATCATCTTGCCCTCGTAGAGCGGCACGTATGTCTCGCCGTCAGCAGTGGTGAATGTGTTGCCATTGAGCGTTGCGCCTTGTGCGGTTAGTTGGGCGTAGGTGCGGAAGAGGTAAGAGTCTGTAGACATGTTGAACATATTTCCGAACTTAACATTCCACGGACTTTCTCCTGTTATCTCATTATACAAAATGGTGGAGTTGCGATAAATCTTAGCAGTCAGTTTTGCGTCACGACTGGTACGGAATACGGGGCAAGTCTTGGTGTTGGGGTTAAGGCGTGCAAAGTCATCCGTTCTCAACGTATAGATACGTCGAGGGTCAAGCAAGTGGTCTATACGTGTAAGGTAAAAACCACCACTTACAATACGAGGCTCTGTTTGGGCTTTGCCTGCTGTTATGAGACAGAACTTGAACATTCTATGTATGTCAAATAAAGCCTCTCTATTCTCGAAGTCATATAATGAAACCAGTCTGTTTTCATCAATCAGCTTAGAAAAGAAATACTTGTTGCTGTCATTCACAGCGATACCAGTAGGCAGTACAAGTCCCCATGCCTCTTTAGAGAAAGAAAGGCATAGTTCTGCAAACAACGACGAAAGTTCGAGTTTTCCTACTGCTGTCAGCGGGAAACGTCTAGAGTTCTTTACAAAGTTGCTTTGACTTGCGATGCCATTGCAAGCTTGTATAAACTCATTATACAAATCTGCATCTACGGTCTGTAGCTTTTCAATTTTCTTTTTGCGGTCTGCTTTTACTATGTCCTCATCCTTACCTGCAAACCATTTCTCTTCCTCCATCTGGAGTTTATCCCATGGCGGATTTCCACACATCACATCAAATCCCCTGTTGGCAGCAAACACCTCCGGGAACTCTACACACCAATGGAAGAAGCGCTGCTCCATCGCCATGCGCTTCACTTTGGTCTTGAAATCTGATGATAGCTGACGATAATAGGTAGGCAATGGTTTGCCTTTTTCAAGGCATTCCATAGCATTAATTTCCTGCAGCGCACGCATCACGGTCTTTGTGTATGGAACCTCTGCTTCCAGAAGCAGTTCTTTATTGTTGCCAGCATTATCTTTATAAAGTTCGTCTTTTTGAACAGTATGGTAAAATGCACTGGTATAGATGTCGCATGCACGGCGCAGACAATCTACTCGTGCAGACTCCATCAGCTCTTTCCATCGTTCCTGCTTGATGATCTCTTCCTCTAAAGAATCTTCCGGTAAGTGGTTGATAAAGCGAATCTTATCAGCTAAGCCAATCTGGGCAGCAGACATATTCTCAACACCAAAGGAATCCTCCAAACCTAATGTAGGCTCATTATCTAAAGTTCCGTTTACTGCTTTTACGGCTTCCTGATTCATCTTCTTCAAAGCCTTCAATGTATCTTTGTCCTCTGCGGTCAAAGCCTTGTCTGGTACACCATCTATCAGCATCTGCAAGTCGGAAACTCCCAATACGGAATTACCGCAACGGATATGATGATCGAGGAATGAAAGTGGCTTGCCTGCGCAATAACCTTCAATCCACAATACTACTTTGCAAAGTTCTACGGCATCGGGGTTGTAATCTACGGCATAAACACAGCGGGAGATAACCTCACGAAGTGCCTGACGATAATCCAGCGAAGCCGGGTTGTCCTCACCTGTGCGGAGGGTACAGATATACCAGGCAATGGTGCGAGCCATCGCCAATACAATATGTCCGGAGCCACTTGCTGCATCACAAACCTTCATGTTGAGCAATGCCTTTACCTTCTCTTCTGTGGTAGTCTTTGCAGCAATCTTTTCCTTGATGACTGGTTCGAGTGTAGTCTTGATAAGATTCTGTACCAAGTCTGGACGTGTATAATAAGAAGAAGTGCTTTGACGGTCTAAACCGCCAACGAAGCCAAACTGCCAGTCGGAAGCGGTAACACCCGGCTGTACGAATGGGCGCATTTCGAGAATGCCTTCATATACAGAACCAAACTCCTCTACGTCGAGAGAGGAATAGTTGATCTTTACTTTCTGCTGACGCTCGTCTTCATACTCGTTGAGAGCAGAGAATGCAGCGAGCAGATCCTTGTTGCTTACCTGGCATTGTTTCAGCCAATGTAGAGTTTCTGTGCCAAAGAGTACACCACCCAATGGCTTGATGCCCAGTTTCTCGCCAAAAGTATCTGGCTCGAAGAGATGGAAAGTATCCATCAATCCCTGCCATAGGTCGGAATACTGGCGTTGTTTCAGGTACGCCAATTCCGAGAGATGGCGCAGACGGCTTGCTGCATAGAACTTCTTGTAGATGTCCTGCCACTGGCATAACTGCTTGTAATCTGGAGCATCAGGTGAGTCGGGAATCTGATAAACCAATCCTCTATCCTCAATGATAAACAGGAAGAGGAGACGGTAGATGAAGTGGATGAGTTCCTTGTTGAGTTGGGTTGCATCCATCGTTCCATTGACGAAGGCTTCGCGCAATGCGTCATTACCTTCACCTTCTGATGTCAATACAGCATTTCCGATGGTTTCCATTGTGGTTTGCACGGCACGAGACAAGCCATTGCGAATACGGTTGCCCGACTCGATGCTCATGTTAAACCAGCGTTCCATCACGCATGGCTCGTCACCGCTTGTGCGGAAACGGGAAGCGTGAAGCAGACGGAACATCAGGCAAAACTCGGTGTATTTGTCTTCCTCCAGCATACGGCGGAGGTCAAACTCTATATAGGTGAGCTTCACCAGCTGTCCAGAGTTGCGGATGATTCGCAGGATTTGTCCGTTGCTGATGATGCCATATACATTCTCTGTGGCGTTGAGATATTCGAGCATAGTGGCATGAGCCGACTTCTTGCGCATACCGCCTTTGGCACGATAGTCGAGGGAACACTTGTCCAGGGTATCAATGTTTCCGTCGGCACTGATACCCTCACCTATGATAATGAATGGCATTTTACCCAGGTCGTGGCAGGTATAGCTAATGTCGTAGTTGGTGCCAGCCACTTCTATATTGGTAGCCTGGCGGTCGAGTGAATAGCCTAAGCTTTGGAACAGTCGCTCCATCAGATCACGGGCACGACGGGTTCCGTATGGATCCTTGTTGACCAATCGCTCATTGTTGGCACGTTCCTTGTAGAAGTTCCAATCGTTGCGCAGGCTGCTCCATACGTAGTCTATGGCCGAAGATACGGAAATATCCATTCCGAAATCCTGGTCACGGTTGCCGTTGAGCGTGTTGTCGCGCTCTATGTTATGTAGGATGTCATCAGAGAGGAGATGACCATATATATGAATACTTGTATAGTCCATAATGAATTAGATATTTATTTGTGGCACAAACAGATAAGCAGCAATCACATCCATAGGCAATACAGGTTCTACCACTTGGTACTCTGATGCCTTCAGGTAGGTGCGATACTTGGCGAAAGCTTCTACCAGATGTGAAGCTCTTTCCAGGGCTATCTCATCTGTGTGTTGGCGAAGTTCTGTCTCATTGTTAATCCAACGGATGGCATTTGAAAGAAGAGTCTTCTGTGTTGGCAAGTCCATATCGCCAGATGCCATTGAGTGCAGGAAAAGCTGTTTGGCTTCTTCCTGTGTAAGGAAATCGTGGTTTTCTATCTTTCCACGATAACCCACAAATATCATTTCTTCACCCACCAGTTCTCGGTTCACTATCTTTTTGTCACGGATAACACTACGAACACGCATCAATAGAATGGTGGTTCGTTTCTTCACCTCTGCAGTTTCCATGACCAAAGCCCGGCATGCACCCAATTCGCCACCATTGACGGAATCGTTGACAACGGCACGGCTCAAATCCTCTACGAATGTATGGTTGCGTCCTATATACATATAATGCTTTGGAGTTGGGGAAGCAAAAGATATGCGCACAAGCCCTTTGGATGTTGCTTTGTCGGCGAAGTAGTGGCGCAGATTTGCAGGTAACTCCAGAAGTTGGAAACTGTAACACAAAGGTATATCGTCTGTATGAACGTTTACACCGACATGCAATAGTTGCTCAATCACAAAGTCACGGGTATCTTCTACACCTCCAATTACCGACTTGGCTTCTTCCAAGGATGCAGTCAGTCGGGTTGGATCCATCTGCTTATTGTTATGAGCGAAGTAGGTGTGAGAAATCTTCTCGTTCTCTTCCATCTTTTTGAGTTGAATCTCAAGTTCCTCTTCCTGCTGTTTGTTCCATTCCGGGTCGTTATCGAACAGGGACTGCTCCATATAGTCGGTTCTTGTAGGAACCTTGGCATCGAAAATTCGCTGCATGATGTTTTCCATCAATGAAGCATCATTGTCTGCGGTAGGCAGATAGACACCCAGCTTCTTGCGTATCTCTTCCTGCTTTTTGTATAAAACATTGAGCACTATATCGTCCACCGGATTGTTCTTGGCATGAAGCGTGGATATAAGGACAGAATCGGCAGTTTGTCCGAAACGGTCGATACGGCCATTACGTTGTTCCATGCGGTTTGGGTTCCAAGGAAGATCGTAATGGATGACAGCTTCAAAACCTTGCTGCAAGTTGACACCTTCTGAGAGGCAGTCGGTACAAACCAATACGTGGCGGTCTTCCTGTGCCAAGGCATCAATCTTCATCTTGCGCTCCTCATCAGCCAAACGGCTGGTAACCACACCCACAACCACCTTCTTGAACTTTTTGTTGCTGGCGAGCTGGTCTGTGATATATTTGCCAACATACTCAGCTGTTTGGATATACTGGCAGAATACGATAGGGTTCATGCCACTGTCAAGAGAGAACTTCACAATGTCAAGAGCCTGTTTCACCTTTTCGTCACCATCAGTTTCCTTGATATGTTCCAACTGCTTGATGAAACTATGGAACTCTTTCTTATCAGTAGCACTGGTTGTTTCTAATGCTTCAGGAACTATATCGTCGGCATTCAACAAATCCTTCAGAGGATCATTGAATATATATACCTGCTCGGAATCGTCTTCTGTATTTGCTGATGACGAATCTTCTCTCTTGTCTATCTTGTTTTGCAACATGCTGATACCGGCATCAGGACTTGACATTACTCCACGCATCAAGGCCAGGAGATCCCAGTAGATATAGCGTTGTTTGCGTTTGTCTGCTCCTGATACCTTCTGGATGCCATGTTTTACATATTCTATCAGGTGCCCCAACAAATTGCGATAATCTGGAGTAAAGGAGTATTCATCCTTGTCAATTCGGACACGCTCAGGGAAGACGATTTCATTGCCTAGATACTGCTTGATGTCGGCACGGCGGCGTTGTACGAAGTAATGGGACAGTTCCTCGCGTTCTGTAGCGGTTTGAAGCTGGTAGTTCTCGAACTTAGGATTCAATAATCCGATAAGGGACTGGAACTCTTCGCTTTGACCGCTATGAGGAGTAGCTGTCAGCAAGACCAGTTGCTGCTCAGGTTTATTGGCTAAGTCGCTTAACAAGCGATAGCGCTGTTGCTGGTATTTGTTGGCACCAGTTGGCTTGGCGCAAGTATGGGCCTCATCGACTATCACAAAATCAGGGCAATGGTCAAGGAAGATGTTACGCTTATTGCCTTGTTTCACATAATCAATGGAAATAACCTGGTATGGGATATCACGGAACACATTCTGATCTGGACGCAGTTTTTTCTCCAAACGGCTGATGGTAGAAGAACGGATAATCTCTGCGTCCAAGCCAAATTTGTCCTTGATTTCATTTTGCCACTGCTCGCAAAGATGTGGCAAGCATACTACCGCGAAACGATTAATTTCGTGGCGGTCGAGTAATTCCTTGGCAATCAATAATGATTCCAGGGTTTTTCCAATACCAACGTCATCAGAGATGAGCAGTCTGATCTTTTCTTGTTTGAGTGCAAGAATCAGCGGAACCATCTGATATGGACGTGGCTCGAAAGATAGCTTTCCAAGACACTGGAATGGACCAGCTATATCTCTGAACGATAAACGGCAAGCGTTATAAAGCACCTTTGCAGATGCCTTATAACTATTTTTCCCGATATCATCAGCTGTAGGCCGACGAAAATTGTAGGACTGAATGTTTAGTTCATCCCCATAGAGAGGAAGGTAGAGACCGATGGTTTCGGCATCTGTACCTCCTAATGGTTTTATCATCATAAGTTCGTCCTCTCCTGATTGCTGAACAACCCAAGGACGATTTCTGAATTCTATCAGTGTACCAGTCTTGTAATCCATATCGTTTATTTTACCGGGGTGAATATATCAGAGTATTCGCGGATGAAGTCTGCCAATGGTGTGGCATAATGCCAAGCCAAAACCACGAAACCAGCGTCTTCGAGTACTTCCCGTTTCTCTCTGTCATCGTCTTGTATTCCAGGACGGTCGTGTGGCGTTCCGTCGCAGAAGACTACAATGCGCTCGCCATACATGAAGTCGGGCTGTACGTAATATTCTTCCGGGAACATCGGCTGTGCCTTGTCTGGCAAGCGCAAGTGATGGTCGTAAAGATACTTCAAAAACTCATATTCTGTAGAGCTGTTGTGGTCTCTTGCGGCTTCCAACGCAGCATACTGCTCGTCGTAACCAAGGGATTGCCCTGCATGGTGGGTCTCTACTTTAGCTTCTTGCATCAACTTCAATGTTCTATATATCAGTCTGATATCTATCTGCTGATGATATGGCTGATTATAGTAGTTGAGCAGATTGGAATAATCGGCAGGTGTCAATTCGTTAATCTCATCCTGTGTTAATTCCGGTTTATTGAAACAAATCTCGTATGCTCTTTTTACGACATTCCTATAGGCTTCCGGCTCATGCACGAGACGGCTAAGCACCCCCAAAGAACCCTCTGCATTTTCATAGATGAGGATATTTGGGGTTGCTCCTTCTCCCATCACTTCTGCGCCCATTTCGCTTCCTTCTATTTGGAAGACATCCTCAATGGCCTGCTTGAAGGCATAGAGGAAGGTGCGGACAGCTTCTTTCCGGTCTAAAAGCAATGCTTCAAGCGGTTGGATATAGATGGCGTTGGCAGTCGTTTCCGTGAAGAGCTTGACAAACTTGGTTCTGTCTGCCTCTTCTGGATTCTTGTCTGCTTCTTCTTGTATGCGTCCAAGGCGTTCATTGCTTATCCAATCGCCAGTCTTTGTGTCGAAAGCAAACCCATTGGCATTATCATCGTTACGTGATTCCAATATATAGGTAAGTCGGCATGAAGGAATATAGCGAATATTTGCCAAATGCTCGCCATGAGGCGACTTCAGTTCACACTCGCTGATAGCCCTTGGATCATCACTCGCAAAGTAGGTCTTTGTCTTATAGAACTTGCGAGAACGCTCCTCCTCATGACAAGTAATCTTTTCCGCTTCTACCGCCACCATATCTTGAGCTTCAATACACATGCCCGGGATGAGTTTGGCCACACCATCAAGAGACTCCCCAGTGATGATGTCGGTATGATGGATCGTATTCTCCTCGTCTTTATATACAACCCCCGTCTTAGGATTGTAGAAAAACTTGTGAGGAATCACCTCTGATAGTATCTGCATTCTGCTGATACGAAATTTACCCCCATTATTGTATATGATGTTTTGTGGCCCAAATTCTCTTAGTGCGAGGCGCTTTGGACGACTTAGACATTCTACTTTGTCCGACTTATATTGTAGCAGGGCACGTTGTGGCAACTTGGTAAAGTTATAACCAGGCAAGAAACCTTCGCTGGCAAGGTAACGATATGGATAGAATTCGTTTTCTTCTTTATTCTTACCTTGGTTAACTCCCAACAGCATATCTCGGAGACTTTCACCACGCAACTGTTTGATATGGGCTTCACGTTTCTCCTTGGAGTTTTCGCCATAGATGCGGTTATTGATGACACGACTAGCTTCTTCTATCTGAGTTTGGGCTTGCTTGTAGAGAGAACGCCAACGGTTGAGTGCCTTGTCGAAATCATACTCATAGTTGGCGAGGATATTATCCAGCCAATGCTCGGTGAACCAGATGGGGTGTTCTGTTTCCATCCGGTCTTTCAGGAAGGAATCATTCATGATTTGTCTGAAAACCGACTTTACCTGCTCCTTGCGCTCTGGAGATAATTGCAGGGCAACACGAACCTCATCCTTTAAAGTGATGTTATTGATGTCGTTACAATCTACCAATTCCTTGATGCCATCAGAAAGCTCAGTAATAGGGCACAATGAGAGAATGGTGGAGTGGAGGTGAGTGCGGAAGAGTTCTTCATTCACCAATTCCATTCGTGGAGCCTTCACTTCACCTTTGACCATCTTTTCAGGATGGGCCAAGTAATAATTTTCGTGTGAGTTACGTGGTCGGCAATAGGTATAAACCAATGCAGCTTGTCCGCTTCGCCCCGCACGCCCTGCTCGCTGGGTATAATTAGCTGGAGTTGGGGGCACATTGCGCATACCGACAACAGACAAATCCTTGATGTCGATACCTAACTCCATCGTAGGAGAACAGTAGAGAATTGGAAACTTACCTTCTCGGAATTCTCGTTCTCTATTTTCACGATCTTCCTTGGAAACCTGTCCTGTATGGTCTTTGGCCTCCAGGCATACGTCTTTGAGAGGAATGCTTTGATAGAACTGCTGGAAGTAATGGTTCGTTTCTTTATCAAGCCATTTACCGCCCTCTAAAATGCGATGGCGTACCAAGTCGCGACGTATATGCTGCTTGTCACCTTCTTGCCATAGAATACAACCATAGTCGAGTTGGTAGGTTCCATTTTCATGTATGATGTAGTTGGACAAAGCTTCAAATAGTCTTATCACATAATGCGTGTAGTCATCTTCGTTGTTGATAGTACGTCCCGTGTTCTTCTCTATATAGTCGCGAATAAAGATACCAAGCTTACTTCTATAGCCTCCACTTTCCAAATTATATGCATTGCGTCTGCGAGGTCTGATGACAAACAACTCGTTTGCTTCGTCAATAGTGTCGCTCTCATCAAGAGTCCATGGGGCTTTCAGATTCTCTCTTACGGCCTTGCTGGTATCTTTTACGGCTTGGATCGTTCTCTCGCTGCTATAGATGCAAAGTTTGTGGCGCAGGTAGTCGAGGATTTGCGTAATGAATTCTTCTTTTTGCTCATCATCCAATCCTTCCAACTCGGGTATATCGTATAGCCGTTCTGAATTGTTCTCACCTGTAATCTCATCATGAAGATATTTGTAGCCGATGTTCAGCAATGCACAATCTTCAAGATTGGGCATTATCACAGTCCAGTTGCCGGCAAGGTCATCATAGATGATGGTGGAGAGATAACGTTCCATGATATTCTTTATATCATTGGCTCGTTTGCCCCGAAGTTTTTGTGGTTTTGCATAATAGTCATCCACTTCGAGATGAAGATTATCCAGCACCATTCTAGCAATCTTGGTATTGTCTATAGGCTCTGTGGCATCTTTGATTGCATTCCAAATGGCTGAGCGTATTTTGCCAATGCGGATAAAGTCATTGAAATGACCTGCTTGCAATGCGGCATCCTGGCGTGCATCGACAAAGGTCAATACCTTTCTGTCGCTTTGCGCAATACCCATTTTCTGCATAAGGATAATATCCTCGTATGACAATACGGTAGTGGCAGTACTTCTACCTTCACCACCGATTCTTGACAATTTTGAATATTCTGATTGCTTACCTTTGTAAACCACACGAGCAGTTGGGTCGTACATGAGTGGAGATGGTACGAAAATAGCCTCCATGAACCCCATGCTATCGAGTGGCTCGGTTGGAGTGTAAGTACCAGATTGAGTTACATAGACCTTTTGCGGAATACGTGACTCGTATGTTTTCTTCAGCTTTCGTACTCCCTTTTTATTTGTAGTGTACCAATCTGATGGAATTTCCTCAGAATTTACATCAAGGATATAATCATTTATATTTTCTCCCCTGTGAGGTAGGATGATATAGCCATCATTGATATCGCTATCGCCATCACCCGATGCATAGCCATCGAAGCTTCTTGGCATGATCTGGCTGCCATTGATTTTGACGACATAGAATTCGTGACCACTTAAACGACTGAACACGACGGGATAGTACATGACTTTTTTGTTGCCATGTGATAGCTCATCACAATAGAGCTTTTCTTCTACTGTGATTTGACGATTGTCTTGTTCGCCTATTGTAAGATATACGTTTCCTGTTTGAGGAATAAACTGGTGAACTTTAAATGGAAGTATCGATACACCTTTCTGCTGGTTCAGGATATTGCACCAGTTAAGAACTTCTACGATATGCTTCTGGCACTTATCTTCTTCCTCTCCAGTTCTTATACTCAGTTGCTTAGCCATATCCTCTATTGATATAGGCTTTCCTCTGAAATATTTGTTTTCTTTTCTATTATAGGCTAGTGCAACACTTTGCTCTATCCAAATGGCAGTAGGATATTTTATAGCAGTATGAATATCTGCAGAATGCGGAACAGGATTGTTGATGCATATACGCAACTCTCCATCCGTAGGTTCATCGTCTGACAATCCTATGGCAAGAGTTTCGTCTATTACTTGTTCTTTTGAGTATGAACTACCGAAGATACATGATGCAACTTCAGCAACTTTTTCTCTTTGTTGGCTGTAAGTCATACTATCATCAGCTACCATTGTGGCTGATGTTCCGAAACAAAGTACTCGCCCAGTGGCCAAAGATTTGATTCTGCGTATCAAGAAAGACACATCGCTTCCTTGCATTCCACGATAAGTATGCAATTCATCGAATACGAGGAAATGGAGGTTTCCCAAGAAACACTTGCGCAAATCTTCTTCTTTGCCAGCACGAGTCATGAGCAATTCCAACATCATATAGTTGGTTAATATGATGTTGGGAGGCGTCTGCTGTATCTTTCCGCGCGCTTCTTCGTTTTCCTGTCCTGTGTATTTGCCAAAAGTGAATGGACACGGATGGCCTGTCCGCTCCTCATATTCTGCTTTATACCGGCTCAATTCCTCAGCTTGAGAGTTGATAAGGGCATTCATTGGATAGACTATGATAGCAATCGTCTTATCCTTGCATGCCTCATCATGAAGTAGAATATAATTGAACACGGTAGCCATAAAGGTTCGTGATTTTCCGGAGCCTGTGCCAGAAGTCACAATAAATTCTTTGTCTTGACAGCCTAACTCTATAGCATCTTGCTGATGCTTATAAAAAGGCTTGTCGAAGAAATATTCCAAGTCTTTATGGATAGGGAGGCCCTTGGCGATAAGCTCCTTTACGCCTATCCCCTGCTTGAAGTTTGGATTGAATTGAATCAAAGCCTTTCGCCACAGCTTTTCATTTTTGATAGACTCGCTGACCTCGTCCTTGATTCGTTCATCTTTTATGGCAACAAAGCTCTGAAGATAACTTTTGTAGCTACCCTTCAAGCTTTCATATAATTCTATTATATTCATAGATGTTTGTCTTTTAAACAACTACAAAGATAGCTTTTATATTTGAGAACGGGACATATATATTAAAGAAAAATGTATTCTCTTCGTGAAATTGCTCTTTTTCTGATCAATAGAGTACTTGTTTGGGGGGAATATGGGCAACGTTACTTGCTCTAACCAGATGGTCATCGTTATCATCTAAAGAGTACGACTGACACTGATAGCCATAGGACGTATATATAAAATCCTTAAGACTTTCAGCAACCGACCTAAACCAATATAGAAACACGTGGTCTATTTGCCGCAAAATACAAAAACCCCAACCACTTATTATCAAGTAGTTAGGATTCTTATTGGTGCGCCTGACAGGACTCGAACCTGCACGTCGGGAGACACCAGATCCTAAGTCTGGCGCGTCTACCAATTCCGCCACAAGCGCATTTGCGGGTGCAAAGTTAGCTATATTTTTTGACTTTAAAGAATTATGCAAGAGGTAAATTAAAGCGCAATTTGCCAACAAAGGGACAAAAACCTCGCGGAAGGGGGAGATAATACAGAAAAAAAACGTAACTTTGCCCCTCGTTTTAGCGGCCACGCCCGATATGCAACGGGACAGAGAACCATCAAGTAGCCACACAGGGCAAAGAATCGCCACAGGGCAGCGAGCCGACAGGCACTCTCGCCCCCACCCCACTCGGATGATCGCACAAGGACGGACCGTCATAATGTAGTCAACATGATTCTAACAAAACAGCTATTCCTCTCCATCGCCATCCTCCTGGCCTCCCACCTCTCATTGTCAGCGCAATCGGACGCGTGGAGACCGTCAGAACACTATACGAACATGGTAACACAATTTGAGAACCGCAACGATATCGACACCTCCACCATCGTCATGCTGGGCAATAGCCTGACCGAGTTTGGAGGCGACTGGAGCGAAAAACTGGGAAGGCCCGGCATCGTCAACTACGGCATCATGGGCGACAACACCCAGGGAATGCTCCGCCGACTCTATCAGATCACACCCCACCACCCGAAGGCTATCTTTCTGATGGTCGGCACCAACGACGTGACGGGAGAAGAGACCGACGAGGAGATCTTTGAGAAATGCCGCAGCGTGATCGACGCCATCCGCACGCAGACCCCTCAGACGCGTCTCCTGGTGCAGAGCCTGCTGCCCGTGAACTTGGAGGTGAAGTTGTGGAAGATACTGGAGGGACAGGAGGCGAAGATCGTCGATATCAACCACCGGTTGCAGGACTACTGCGAGCGGCAGCAGCTGACCTTCATCAACCTCCACCCGCTCTTCACTACCGAGGACGGACTCACCATGCGAGCAGATCTCACCACAGACGGGCTCCACATCAACGAGGCGGGCTACCGCATCTGGGCCCGCGTCCTGCAGCCCTATTTGGAGGAAATTCTCACTGCTCAATAAGCGAAGAATACCCACTACTTTCGATCGTTAGGTTGGCAAACACTTTCTTGCCGCTGTGAGCTGAGACACCACACCCGCTACCTTGGCAGTGATAGTCAGGGCCCCAGGAACCCCGTCTCCCCCTATCCCC
>ERZ780045.109-NODE-109-length-17623-cov-4.04053_pt1 | contig 17623 bp, 10 predicted proteins | sample MGYA00511924_ERZ780045 | MGnify/ENA primary metagenome ERZ780045 (study PRJEB29588, sample SAMEA2154082) | human gut metagenome | biome: human gut; feature: human-associated habitat; material: faeces | place: Denmark | collected 2008/2010 ... | reverse complement strand
GCCAAAGGAGAAAACAGAAGCAGAGAAACGGGCGGAAGCAGAAAAAGCGGCGGCTCAGGCTGCGGCTAACGCTATTGCCGGGGCATTTGGAAAAGGTTCTCAGATGGGAAGCAAAGGAAATACCACCGGAGCCGGACTGCAGGGTAGTCCTACGGGTAACTCTTCTACGGGAAAAACGAGCGGTGTAGGTGGTTATGGCACATTCGACCTGAATGGGCGAACTTTGGGAAGTGGAAAACTTCCTGTACCCGTCTACAATGTGCAGGATGAAGGACGTGTGGTTGTAACTATTGTGGTGAATCCAGCCGGACAGGTCATCAGTACCAGCATTAACAAACGGACGAACACAGTGAATCCGGCGTTGCGAAGAGCGGCGGAAGAGGCAGCTCGAAAAGCACGCTTTAATGCGGTGGATGGGGTAAATAATCAGAGTGGTACCATTACGTACTACTTTAAGTTGAAATAAAACTTTTAATTCTAAATAGTAGATTTATGAAAGCAGTTTGTATCTTTTTGGCTGAAGGTTTCGAGGAAATGGAAGCCATGTTTCCGTTGGATATTATGCGCAGAGGCGGATTGAACGTAAAAACGGTGTCTGTCACTGGAAACAAGACGGTCATCAGTTCTCATCAGGTACCCATTGTGGCTGATTTGTTGTTCGAAGAACTGAAGGAGGAAGATGTAGAAATGATTGTTCTTCCTGGTGGACTGCCGGGTGCTACTAACCTGGATGCACATGCCGGACTGGACAAACTGATTATGAGCTTTGCAGCTGCCGGAAAGCCATTGGCTGCTATTTGTGCTGCTCCGATGGTATATGGCAAGCGCGGTTTGCTGAAAGGCAAGAAAGCTACTTGCTATCCGGGTTTCGATAAGTTCCTGGAAGGAGCAGAATACACAGGAAATATGGTAGAAGTAGTCGACAACTTCATTTTGGGTAAAGGTCCGGGTGCTGCACCTGCCTTTGGCTTTACTATCTTGGAGAAATTTGCAGGAGCAGAAAAAGCACTCGAAGTGAAAAAAGGAATGTTGTTGGCTTAATGAAGAAATATGTGATAGTGGTAGCGGGAGGAAAAGGCCTGCGTATGGGGGGAGAGATTCCCAAACAATTCATACCGGTAAAAGAAAAGCCGGTATTGATGCGTACGCTGGAGACTTTTCATGCCTGTGACCCGAGCATTGAACTGATTGTGGTGCTTCCGGTGGAACAGCGTTCCTACTGGGAGCACCTTTGTGCTGAATATGGCTTTACGTTGCCTCACCGTATTGCGGCAGGTGGAGAAACTCGTTTCCATTCCGTAAAGAACGGACTGGCATTGGTGGAAGAAGACAGCGTGGTCGGTGTGCACGACGGGGTACGTCCTTTCGTTTCTGCCGAAGTCATTGCGAATTGTTATGCACAGGCAGCCACTTTGCAGGCTGTGGTTCCGGTAACAGATGTAGTGGAAACAGTCCGTCATTTGTTGCCCGAAGGAGGAAGTGAGACGGTATCACGCAATGATTACAAGCTGGTGCAGACTCCTCAAGTCTTCACTGTGGAATTGTTGAAACGGGCCTATGCGCAGGATTACAAGCCCTTCTTTACCGACGATGCTTCGGTGGGGGAAGCCATGGGACAACCGGTACATCTGGTTTCCGGCAATCGGGAGAACATCAAGCTCACCACACCCTTTGACTTGAAAGTAGCAGAATCTCTTATCGACGACTAATGTTTGACTTATCCACACGCGATGTGAAATATTTGCCAGGGGTAGGGCCGCAGCGGGCGGCCATACTGAATAAGGAATTAAATATCTATTCCTTACGCGACCTGTTGTATTATTTCCCATACAAGTATGTGGACCGCAGTCGTCTGTATTACATCCATGAGATAGACGGCAACATGCCTTACATCCAGTTACGCGGACGGATTCTGAGTTTTGAAATGTTCGGAGAAGGTCGTCAGCGCCGGTTGGTGGGACATTTTACCGATGGCACGGGAGTGGTGGACTTAGTGTGGTTTCAAGGATTGAAGTATATCACCGGAAAATATAAGGCCAACGAAGAATACATTGTATTCGGCAAGCCCACGGTTTTCAACGGACGTATCAATGTGGCCCATCCTGATATTGACCCGGCACAGGAACTGACTCTTTCTACCATGGGGCTTCAGCCTTATTACAATACCACGGAAAAGATGAAGCGTACCAGCCTGAATTCTCATGCACTGGAAAAGCTGATGAAGAATCTTTTTCAGGCTTTGCAGAAGGAGAGTTTTGAGGAAACGCTAAGTCCTTCTTTAATCGCGGCACATCAGTTGATGCCCCTGACCGATGCGTTGTATAATATTCATTTCCCGCAGAATCCGGAACTTCTCCGCAAGGCACAGTATCGCTTGAAATTTGAGGAACTGTTTTATGTACAGCTCAATATTCTCCGTTATACCAAAGAGCGTCGTAACAAATTCCGTGGATTGGTATTTGAACGGGTGGGTGAAATTTTCAATACCTTTTATGCACATCACCTGCCTTTCCAGTTGACGGGGGCACAGAAACGTGTAATCAAGGAAATGCGTCGCGACATGGGTAGCGGACGACAGATGAACCGTCTGTTGCAGGGCGATGTGGGTAGTGGAAAAACATTAGTAGCCCTGATGACCATGCTGATAGCCTTGGATAACGGATTCCAGGCCTGCATGATGGCTCCGACGGAAATTCTTGCCACACAGCATTATGAAACTATCCGTCGCTTTCTGAATGGGATGCCCGTACGGGTGGAGCTGTTGACCGGCAACGTGAAAGGAAAGCGTCGTGAAGCAATTCTCCGCGACTTATTAACAGGGGATGTGCATATCTTGATTGGTACGCATGCCGTGATTGAAGATACCGTCAACTTCTCTTCTTTGGGACTGGTGGTGATTGATGAACAACACCGTTTTGGAGTAGCCCAGCGAGCCAAGTTGTGGGCTAAGAATACCCGTCCTCCTCATGTACTGGTTATGACGGCCACTCCGATTCCCCGTACGCTGGCCATGACTTTGTATGGCGACCTGGATGTGTCGGTCATTGATGAATTGCCTCCCGGCCGAAAGCCTATCCAGACCATTCATCAGTTTGACAACCGCCGGAAAAGCATGTACGAATTCATGCGGAAACAGATTCAGGAAGGTCGTCAGGTATACATCGTGTATCCGTTGATACAGGAGAGCGAAAAGATGGACATCAAGAATTTGGAAGAGGGTTACATGCACATCTGTGAGGAGTTCCCAGAATACAAGGTCAGCAAGGTGCACGGTAAGATGAAACCGGCCGAGAAAGAGGAAGAAATGCAGCGTTTCTTGGCGAACGAAACCCAGATTATGGTGGCCACTACCGTGATAGAAGTCGGTGTGAATGTACCCAATGCCTCGGTGATGGCTATTGAGAATGCCGAACGCTTCGGACTTTCCCAGCTCCACCAGTTGCGTGGGCGAGTAGGTCGGGGTGCCGACCAGTCCTATTGTATTTTAGTAACCGGATACAAGTTGACGGAAGAAACCCGCAAGCGTATTGAAATCATGGTGCAGACCAATGACGGTTTTGAAATTGCCGAAGCCGACCTGAAACTACGTGGTCCCGGTGATTTGGAAGGTACTCAGCAGAGTGGGGTAGCCTTCGATTTGAAAATTGCCGACATCGCCAAAGACGGCCAGTTGTTGCAGTATGTCCGTGAAATAGCTGAACGCCTGCTGGATGATGACCCCGAAGGCATGAAACCGGAAAATCAGATTATCTGGCAGCAGTTGAAAGAACTTCGTAAGAAAAATGTAAACTGGTCTGTAATCTCTTGATTGTTAGATTTCTAAAATTCTTTGGTAAGTAACTCCGAAAACGCAAGTGCGTTTGAAAGCAAACGCCTTTACGTTTGAGGTAAAACACAAGTACATTTGAAGTAAAACGAAAGGACGTTTACTTCAAAACTCTTTGGCGTTTTTTGGGGGTGTGAATTTCTTGATTGGATATTTATGATTGGGGAGACTGTTCCTTTTGTTTCCGGTATTCCGTAGGAGTCATTTTATATTCTTCCTTGAAATAATGTGTAAAGATTTTTGGAGTATTAAATCCCACTTTGTAAGCTACTTCTGCGACTGTCATCTGGGTTTTCTCCAGTAGTTTCAGACTTTTCTTAAGCCGTATGATGCGTATGAATTCGCTTGGAGAACTTCCTGTTATAGACATGAGTTTATTGTATAAGTTACTTCTGCTCATACCAATAATGCTGCTTAATTCTTCTACTGAGAATTGAGGATTTTCGATGTGTTCTTCTACAGTCTTGATGGTTTTTTGAATGAAAGATTCGTCCAATGAGCTTGAGGTGATGTCACTCACTGGTATATCTGCAATAGAAAACTTTCTATGGCATTCTTGTTTCCATTTAAGTATTTTATTGATGCGAAGTTTTAAAATATCCAGGTTGAAGGGTTTGGCAATATAATCGTCTGCTCCTTCGGTTAGTCCTTTCTTTATATGTTCAATATCATTCTTAGCTGTCAGCATGATAACTGGTATGTGTGAAATTTTGATGTCACTTTTTATGGCATGGCATAGTTCGATCCCATCCATATTAGGCATCATAATATCCGTAATGACCATATCAATATGCTCTTTCTTGAGAATAGATAATGCATGTAGTCCGTCAACTGCAGAAAAAATATGATATTCCTTTTTTAGAGAATCGGATAAAAATAAGCGTAAGTCTTGGTTGTCTTCTACAATGAGTAGGGTGTTTTGATCCAGATTTTCGTTTTTCCCCTCTGATTCTAAAGATACCATTTCTTCTTCGGTTGGTTGGATATGACATTCTGTTTCTACAATTTGCTCCATGGGAGTAATAGGAATATAAAATATAAATTTAGCTCCTGTTGGCAGGTTGTCTTCTATATGTATGTCTCCATGATGTAAAGAGAGAAGCTCTTTTACAATATGCAGTCCTATGCCACTTCCATACGATGATTTTTCATCAGCTATTTGATAAAAAGCATCAAAGACCTTGCACTTCTCATTATCTTCTATCCCTTTCCCGTTGTCGGCTACACTAGTAAATACTTTTTCGTCTTCGGTCCATATTTTAACTGTAATTTTACCGGGAGTACCTGCATATTTTATAGCATTGGATAAAAGGTTCATAAGAACCTTATGCATTTTGTCTTTATCAAATGCCATAGATAAAGTGTCAATCTCTTTTTCGAAAGTTAAAGTAATCTGATAAGTGGTTGCATATACAGAAAAATGTTTGATAATATCACCTATAAACTCAATGTAGTCTCCTTTCTCTGGATGCAGTTTCATTTCTTGTATTTCAATTTTACGGAAATCCAATATTTGGTTTACTAAATTCAGAAGAGACAAGGCATTTTTATGAATAATATTCAAGTTTGATGTTATATCTTCGTTGTGATGAGTTTTGAGCACCTCTTCTAGTGGAGCTATAATTAAAGATAGTGGGGTACGGAAGTCATGGCTTAGATGAGTGAAAAAGTTTAGTTTCATTTCATCTATTTCATGTTGTTTTTTAGCTTCAAACTCCATTTCCTTATAGTGCATTCTTCGTTTGTGCTTTTGTTCCTTTCGATACCATACATAGGAGAATAGGGTGATAACCAAGAGTAAATATAAAATTTTGGCATAAATACTTAACCATATAGGAGGTTCAATATTGATGAGAAGTGTGGAGGGATTACTCCATAGTCCTCCAGAATTGGTCGCTCGAACTTCCAGCTCATATATTCCTGGAGCCATATTGTTAAAAGCAATATAGTTGCTTTCGAGTGAAATCCATTGATTGTTCGTTCCACTCAATCGGTAGGAGAACCGAATATCATGAGTACGTACGTACTCCATGGTTGAGAAACTTAATTTAAAAGTATTTTGATTGTACTTGAGCGTTATTTTGTCTGTAAGTTCAATATTCTGGCTTAATATTTTGTGATGATTATATAAGGAATCTGCATTAATAGTTGTGTCCAGAACTTTTAATTCTGTAAAGATGACTTTGGATATGTTTTTGTTGTATTTTATATTAGGATTAATATCGTAATATCCTCCATTTCCTCCTACTATGATATGGCCATTTTGTGACTTATATATGGAGTTATGTACGAAATCAGAGGTTTGTAACCCGTCGTTTTTGGCGTATGGGAGGCAATGAAATGTATAGCCATGTCCATGTTGATCTATTTGTATCTCTATTTTAGTAACTCCATCTGTAGTTACTATCCAAATATTTTGGTTGTTATCTTCGGTGATGCCTCGTACAAAATTTCCTTCCAGTCTGTGGCTCTTATTCAAATAGTAAATCGTATCAAGACGTGTGTCGAATATAGTAAGCCCTTCTCTTCCTCCCATCCACAAAAGGTTTCGGCTGTCTATGTAGACGTTGTTCTGTATTGTATCTTGGATGAATTGTGAGTTCTTATAGTTGTGGCGTATATTTTTTATTTCATGATTCTCTGTATTTATGACGTGAACACCATTACAGGTTGCCATATATACGGAGTTTTTTTTGTCAAAAAATACGTTCATGATATGAGGATCGACAAGACTGGAATTTTGTGGAGTAAATGTGTGAAAATATCCTGTTTTAGGATTAAATATATGCAGGCCACATTTCAAGTTCCCTAAATAGAGATTTCCTTTGTTGTCTTCAGTGATGCTCCATATACTGTTGTTGACAGGATTTCTTGGAAATTTATCAGAAAAAGGTTGTTGATGGAAACAATTATTCTGATAATAGCCGAATCCATCCAGATAGGTGCCAATCCATATTCTGTTTTGGGCATCTACGTGCATGCAATTAATCTTATTGCTAAATGAATTATTTTGCTCTTTCTTAAATGTTGTAATATTCCCATTAGGATCTACTTTATAGATTCCATCCCCGTCTGTACCAATCCATAGGTTATGTTCATGATCTTCCACCTGACATGAAGTATCGTAAGTAGAAGGAAGCATGGTTTTAGAGAAAGAGAAGAAGTGTGGGTTGTAATAGGATATTCCGTTTCGCATTGTACCTACCCACATAGTGTTTTCATCATCATAATAAAAACACCATACTTTGTTACTTCCTAATGAGTAAGGGGATAGGTTTTGTGAAATATGGGTATGTTGTTGTTTCTCTTTATCATAAATACTGATACCGTCATATTCTAATCCAATCCATATTTTATGGAAGTTATCTTCACAAATACTGATAACCTTATTTTTTAGAAGGAGGGTATTTTTCCCTATTGTTCTTAACTTCCATGTGTTCTTTGTATTTTGAGAGAACAGCCAAAGTCCTTCTGTATTAGAACTATATAACCAAATGTCGAGGTTGTCGTCTACATAAAATTTATAACTTAAGAATTTTTCTGTACCTAATGCTTCGTTTAGTGGAATAATGGCATTTGTATGCTTATGTAATAGATCTGTTATATGAAATTTATTTTCTCCGTCGATGTAAAATAGTTTATCTTTTTTTACACTGAAAAAAGTTATGTTCTCGGGCAAATCTTTTATGGTATGAGATTGTTGGGTACTGAAAGAATATACTTTCATTGTTTCCCCGTTGTATGACCATAAATTATTGTGGTCGTCAGTAATAATTGTTTGTGGATTTGCGCCGCTGTGCAATTGATATTTCTGAAGTAAGGGTTGTGCATTGACAAATAAGTCTCTTTCCCTATTGTATGTGAAGTAATAGCCAAGACGTTCTATCCAGATATTATTATCTTTATCAATTAAAATCTGACTGACAGAAGTTGATATATCTGTTCCATCTTCAGTTTTTAAATATTGCTTTACGTTGTATCCATCAAAACGGTTTATGGCACTGCTTGTCACACACCAAAGAAAGCCTTCGTTGTCTTTTAGCATATCTATTACTTCATTATCGGCTAAACCGTCAGAAGTTGTGAGATGCCGAAATTGATAATACTCTTTCGCAATTGTTACATTAAATATAAAACAAAGTATGAACAATATCTGTGCTTTCATTTAATTGTATTTTTAATATAGAATTACTAGGTTTAAATAAAGGACTACTCATTTTAATTAATCATATAACAAAAATAGTAAAATATTCTTGTCATATTCTATTTGCAAAGATAATATTCATTTGAATTCCTGCTATATAGGCAGGGGTGTCTTATGTTAAAAAATAGGGTATGAAATGTTGATTCTACAATTGAAGGTATACTGTAATACATATCAGACCTTGGAGTAAATTGTTCGTATTTACATTTGCATGTGTAAAGAATCTTTGTTTTCTGTGTTCTTGGTAGTTTCTGTTTATCTATAGGTAAATGGTTTGCTTTTGGGAACAATAAGTTTTATTAGATTCATAAATCTATGAAAACAGTAAGTAATGCGAATCAGGAGTTGACACCCTGATTCAAAAATTAAAAATTGACGAATGTAAGTAGAGCAATAGCCAACTTCCCAAAGGTATGTATCAACAACCCTTTGGTAGCTCTTACTTTAGACGCTCTTTGAATTTCTGTTTTTTCATTCAGCCAGTTGAAAAAGGATTCGATAGGCTGTCTGACCTTGGAAACAACTTGTGAGAAAAGGTCTCTGGCGGCTTTCTCCCTCTGTTTAATTACTTCCGGCTCTTCCTTAATCTCTTTATGTGGAGTAAGCATTTTGACCGGATTACTTTCATTAAAGAAAGAGAAGTCGCTGTAAATCTTATCTCCAAGCACGGTCTTTTCGGACAGGTATGGCGCGCATTCGTTTTTGAATACGGTCAGGTCGTTTTCCAAAGCCGGTGTCAGGACTGTCATCTCAGGGAAAGGTATCGTTCCCTCCCTGCGTTGTCTTACCATGTGCAGTTTCATGCCATAGTAGTACATGTTCTTGGTGGAGCAATACCCCTTTGATGTTATCTCCGTTGCCACTTTCCGGTTTTTTCCTTTACAGGTTACAATCGGCATGGAATCCACGATGGATATGAGAGGGTCGCAATCCTTGGGCTTGAATGATTGTATCATAGTAAATACCAATACTTTAAATGTTTCTGAAAGCATATTCAGGCGTACACAGAATGTCTGATAAGACGGAAGTTTTGGGAACCATGATGACAGATACTCCTTGGCGAAAGTATGTATCTCGTTGATGCCGAAATATCTCTGACAGTAACCACAGAACAGATAGATGGTAAGAATCTCCTCATCCGTAAATTCGGGATTGGAGTTGTTGCTGAATCTCTGGCACTAGAAACGCAGAGTAGACTTATAGACATCACAGATATACATATATAAACCTATTAGTTTTAACCTTTTCACCTTGGGAATCATAATTGGGAAATAACGAGAATTATTCTTCTAATATACTGATTTTCAAGGAGATTGCAAAATAAATCAATGAGGTAATTAACTGATTTATAAACTTTTAAGACCTGAATCAGAAGCTATTTTCAACTCCTGATTCGCATAAATAATAATATATGAAAACTAATTTTAGAATTTCTTGTCTGTTATTGCTGATGTCTGCTGCAATGCTGTGTCACGCTCAACAGACAGCCCGGCAATGGAACAGTGAAGTTACTGCCGGATGGAATCTCGGTAACCAATTTGAATGCTCCGCTTTGGGGCAAGACAGTGAATCTGTTGCTATAGGCGACCCAGACGGTGCCGACAAAGCAGAAACAGCATGGGGTAACCCGGTAGTTACAAAGAAAACCATAAAGGCAGTACGTGATGCCGGATTCAATGCCATACGTATCCCTGTAAGATGGCAATGTCACATCACCAATCCTTCTGCGATGACTGTCAGTAAGACATGGATGAACAGAATAAAGGAAGTTATAGACTGGTGTCTGGATTACGACCTGAAGGTAATTGTCAACGTTCACCATGAAAAATGGCTTGAGAGCCGTCCTCTTTATGTCAACAAGGAAGAAAACTGCCAGAAATTAGCCCTGCTATGGATGAACATAGCCAGTGAGCTTGGAAAGTACGACTACCGTGTAGCTTTTGCCGGAACCAACGAAGTTCACATACCCGATAATTGGGGAAAACCTACAGCCGAAAACCTTGATGTGCAGAATGCCTACAATCAGACCTTCATCGATATAGTGAGAGCCACAGGCATGAACAATTCAAAACGCCATCTTATAGTACAGACTTATGTGTGCAATGCCGATTATGGTCTGTATAACGGTGACTTCATCATTCCTACCGATATAGAAGGTAATGGCAATGACTATATGAGTGTAGAGCTACATTATTATAATCCGTGGGAATATGCCGGCAGTGGCGAATGCTATTACTGGGGCGAGCCATATAAACAGTATGGAGAAGCATCTCAGAGTGACGAGAAAACCATGATTGAATTTTTCGATAAGGTAGCTAACGAATGGAGTTCTAAAGGATTAGGAGTGGTGATAGGTGAATGGGGCATTACCACCCATTACAAAAATTCCGAAGTAGACCGCATGAGGGAGAATATGGCTTATTACTGCAAGACATTGGTGTCTGAGGCACGCAAACGCGGATTCTCGACTTTCGTATGGGACAACAACCGGTTAGGCAACGGTGCGGATATGTTCGGTATCTTCGACCGTAATAATAACATGTCCATTAAGGCCGACTGGGTTATAAAAGGCATTAAAGAAGGAGTTGCAGAGAGTTCAAAATAAAATTTGATAATGTAAAATATTGCATTAATTTTAAATACATAATATTATGATAACAAAACAATTAAAATTAGCGCTGTGTGTGCTTGGAACAGGCCTGATGACAATGCCGGTTATGGCAAATGGCTCGAAAGGCATGGATACCAACATAGCAGTGGAAGCTGACGGGATTACAGTAAAAGGCAATATCTCTGATGTTTCAGGACCTTTGATCGGTGTATCTGTTATAGTGGTTGGAACCACCAATGGTACTATTACTGACATGGACGGAAATTTCACCTTGGAATGCAACGCCGGTGATGAACTTGAAATATCCTATATAGGATATAACACCATACGCGTAAAGGCTCAGAGTAATATGCAGATAACACTTGAAGAAAGCTCTACTGAGTTGGAAGAAGTGGTTGTAACTGCACTCGGTATTAAACGCGACCGCAAGGCTCTTGGTTACGGCCTCTCCGAAGTGAAAGGTGAAGAACTGACCAAAGCGAAGGAAACCAACGTAATAAACTCTCTCGCCGGTAAGGTTGCCGGTCTTGTAGTCAGCAATACTGCCGGTGGAGCCTCAGGTTCTACCAGGGTTATGCTTCGTGGTACAACAGAATTGACAGGAAACAATCAGCCGCTGTATGTAGTTGATGGTGTACCTTTGGACAATACTAATTTCGGCAGTGCAGGTGAGCAGGGAGGTTATGACTTAGGTGATGGTATATCTGCCATCAATCCTGATGACATTGAAACAATGACCGTACTTAAGGGTCCAGCTGCTTCTGCTCTTTATGGTTCACGTGCATCTCACGGTGTAATCCTCATCACTACAAAGAAAGCCGAGCAGGAAAAGGTTTCAGTGGAGTATAATGGTTCGTTTACTGTCGATACACAGCTTGCAAAGTGGGATGATGTACAGGAAATCTATGGTATGGGAGACAACGGACAGTACCAGCTTGATGCTTCTTCAGGTACTAACCAGAGTTGGGGCGTGAAGGCCGACATGATTGACAAGACTTATTTTGATGGTTCTGTACATCCATTCCTCATATATCCTAATAATACTTCTTCATTTTTCCGTACAGGTCTGACAGCTCAGAATACTGCTGTTTTGAGTGTAAACACAGGTAAGACCGGTGTCCGTTTCTCTTTTACGGATATGCGTAACAAGGATATCCTTCCAAACACTAATATGAGCCGTGACAACTTCAATCTCCGTGTAAATACTTCCGCAGGTCCTATCGATTTCGATTTTTCTGCCAACTACACTCGTGAGAATGTGAAGAACCGTCCTGCTCTTGGCAGTTCGCAAAGTAACGTCGGCAAGAATCTTATGACTTTGGCCAGTACCTATGATATTGAGTGGCTTAAGAATTACCAGAATGCAGATGGTACATACGCCAACTGGAACGGTAATGACCAATATAACAGGAACCCATATTGGGATCTCTATAAAAACGAAAATAAATCAGTGAAGGATGTGTTCCGTTTTACAGCGAAAGCCATTTATAATATCGACAAACATTTGAAAATTCAAGGTACACTGGGAACAGACATCAATAATATGAATTTCGATGACTTCATTGCTCGCTCAACTCCTGGTGTTCTTCCAGGTAAGCTTACCAACTCAATTTTCAACAACCGTACGCTGAACGCCGAAATCCTTGCCCTCTACAACAACAACTGGGGAAGTTTCGACTTGAATGCTACTCTTGGTGGTAACATCTTCAAGGTTGACAACAAGACTACTGTAATCACCGGTACAGACCAGCAGATGGACGGTGTGGTTTCAATTATAAACTATGCTGAGCAGAATGTGCAGCCAAGCACTTACAAGAAGCAGATAAATTCACTTTATGCAAGTGCAAGCCTTGGTTACCGCTCTACATACTACCTCGAAGGTACTGTCCGTGGCGACCGTTCTTCTACACTTCCGTCGTCAAACAACACTTATATTTACCCTTCTGTATCTGGAAGTATCGTGTTTACCAACTTCATCAAGAACAGTAATATCAAGAATGTCTTTAGCTTTGGTAAGGTTCGTGCTTCATGGGCGAAGGTAGGTTCTGATACAGACCCATACCAGCTTGCCTTGAACTATGCGACAGGAAAATACTCATATCCAGGTTTTACAATAGGTATGATTAACAATTATACACAGCCAAACAGTGATCTGAAGCCTACAATGACAAGCTCATACGAATTAGGTGCTGAATTGAAGTTCTTCAACGGGCGTTTGGGTATCGACCTTACCTACTATAACCAGACTTCAAAGGATCAGATTATCAGTCTTGCTTCTTCTGCCTCCTCAGGCTACCAATCACGCCTTATCAATGCCGGCAAGATTCAGAACAAGGGTATAGAACTGGCCATCAACGGTCGTGTGTTACAAATCAAGGACTTCGCATGGGATGCAGGTTTCAACTTCTCGAAGAACTCAAACAAGGTTCTTGAACTTGTTGAGGGAATGGATTTCTTCCAGTTGGCAGATGCAAGCTGGGCTGGTGTATCAGTCGGTGCTGAGGTAGGAAAGGATTACGGTTCAATTCTCGGTACTGATTTCAAGCGCAATGAGAATGGAGACATCCTTATCGATAAGAACACAGGTCTTCCACTCTATGACGAGAACCTTAAAACACTTGGTAACTCTACTTGGGACTGGACAGGTGGTTTCTACTCAACTTTCACTTATAAGAACTTCCACCTTTACGCTGCATTCGATATAAAGATGGGTGCCGACCTCTACTCATTCTCAATGCGTTCGGCTTATCTTACAGGTAAAGCCACAGGGACTCTTCCCGGACGTGAGGAATGGTATCGTTCTGAAGAAGCCCGCAAAGCAGCAGGTATGACCGAGGAACAGTGGCGCACAGCCGGCAAGTGCGAAGGTCTTATAGTTGACGGTGTTGTAGATAATGGCGACGGTACATATAGCAAGAATACCTACGCTGTGAATCCGCAAAATTATTGGAAAAGTGTTGCAGAAAAGGCTCCTGCCTTGTTCATATACGACAATTCTTACATAAAGTGCCGCGAGATTACTTTTGGATATACTTTCCCGTCATCTATGCTCGGCAAGTTTGTGAAGTCTCTCTCTCTTTCATTCGTGGCTCGTAATCCGTTCATAGTTTGGAAGAATATTCCTAACATCGACCCTGATTCCAACTATAATACATCAGGTATGGGTCTTGAGTATGGTTCACTTCCATCACGCCGTAGCTACGGTTTTAATATAAATGTGAAATTCTAATAGACATAAATTGGTTATGAAAAAAATATATTCTTATATCGCATCGTCGATGATGATATTTTCGCTTGGAGCATTTTCATCTTGCTCAGACAGTTATCTGGAGGATGTAAATACCGATGACTCTAAAGCAAGCATTATCGACCCGAACGCACAACTCACTACAGCCCTTCTGCAAACCTATGGTGACTTTTCCCTTATGGATACCTACCGTAGTTACATCACCGGTTTCACACAATATTATGCCGGTGGATGGAATGTTTCAAACTATGCAGGAGCCGTTTATCCGAAAGACTCGGAAATGGCTCTTTTATGGAACCGCTACTATTCTATAAGCATCAAGAATTTGGTAGATGCAATCTATCGTTCTGAAGATATGCCGAACACCAATGCCGCATTGCGTATTCATAGAGCTTACATGATGGCTTTGCTCTCTGATATCTATGGAGATATTCCTTGCAGTGAGGCAGGTATGTCGTATATTAATGGCAATGCAACCCCTAAGTACGACACTCAGGAGGAAGTCTATAACTTCGTATTCTCAGAACTGAAAGCTGCTGCTGCTCAACTCGGTACAGGTACTGACCTTATCTCCGGTGATGTCACTTCTTTGGAATCCGACGTAACAGCATGGAAGAGGTATGCCAATACTCTCCGCCTGCGTTACGCAATGCGAATCTCTGATGTAGCTCCTGAAAAGGCCCGCGAAGAGTTTGAATCTGCACTTACAGCCGATGGTGGCATCATTTCTTCGGGTGATGAGGATGCTTATGTGAAGTATATCGATGCACCTTTTACTCTTTATGATGGTGCCAATGACCTCGATTTTAGAGCAAATGCCCTTGGTGAGATGATATACGGTCAGGACCCTACATCGCCTTCATTCGTTTGCTCTACATTATATAAATACATGGAAACGATGAATGACCCTCGTCTTTACCGTATAGCACGCTGTTATATTCATACCACACGCAGTCAGACCGATACATCCGGCAACTATGATGTTACAGATGAAGTGATTGCATGGGGTGAGAATGGTGGTCTTGGTATTGTTCCGTGCAATGTTGGTGATGCCTGGTGGAGTGACTGGGTAAACGCCCCTGCGACGAGTGATATTCCTACTCTTGCCAATCTTGTGAGTCTTTATCCTGAAAAGGGATACGATCAGAATAATTATCCGGCCCGTATGATTAGACCTACCATAGCAGTAGCATTCTGCAATGCCGACTGCCCGGGTATTCTCATTACATACGCCGAAGTGGAATTCCTGCTTGCAGAGGCAGCATCAAAGGGTTGGAATGTTTCCGGAAGTGCCGAAAGTCACTATGAAGACGGTATCCGTGCTTCAATGCAAATGATGAACAATTACTACGATATCGTTTCAAAGATTTCCGACGATGAAATTAATGACTATATTGCAGCAAATCCCTTGGGCAGCAATCCTCGTGAGTCCATAAATACACAGGCATGGATTCTACATCTAACAAATCCAAGCGAAGGATGGGCTAATCTCCGTCGTTCCGACTATCCTGCGATTGCAGACCGTACTCTGCTTCCTGTCAGAACTGATTTTCCTCGTGAAGATCCAAACATGCAGACTCCGACACGTTTACGCTATCCGCTACTTGAATCGAAGTACAACAGCGTGAACAATAAGGCAGCTGTAGACCGTATGGGCGGCAATGACAACTGGCACACCCGTGTTTGGTGGGATATAGCTGAGCAGAATTTTATAGATATCGAAAATTTTGGTGAATAGATTGTTTTAAGGTTTTATACATTACCCCTTCTTCCGCCTCCCTTTCGGGGGGAGGAGGAAGAAGGAACTAAAAATTGATTCAGTATGAAAAAAATATTATATAGTTTATTGGCAGTGATAGCGGTTTTCTCAATGGGAACATTTAGCTCTTGCTCTGAAGATAACGAAGAGTTTATTACAGCTACCGAAGATGACTTCCCTCAGATTCTCCTTCCGTGGTTCAGTGAATGGGAGAACGGTGAACCGGTAGAATACAAGAATATCTCCCGTGATGTAGAGTTTGTTGATTCTGCTACAGTAACACCGGCCCTCTACACCACAGTACAATGGTTAATTGATGATGAGGTAATACACGAAGGCTTGAAAATCCAGCATACTTTTCTTGCCGGTGAATATGTTCTGAAGATTGTCGCTACTACAACAAAGGGAAAATCTACATCCCGTACCGGCATACTTACTGTCCGTCCGCTTGAGAGCGATCCTATTCCAGGCAAAGACATACACGACCGTCAGGTTGTACCAGGTAAAGTAGTAAAACTCCACGGAACAAATATGAACAACGTTGTTAAAATCTCGTTCGGTGAAAAGGAAGCTGCTACAAAATTCGTCGCAGATGGCGATAATAGTTACGTAGAATATACTGTACCTGCAGACCTTGCTCTTGGTACATATCGTGTTACTCTTACAGACATTGACGGCAATGTTTACGGTGGCGGAAAGATTGAAATCAGCAATGAAGCTCCTGTAGTAACAGAAGAGACTCTTTGGGAAGGTGAGTTCAATGTAACATGGGATACTCCGTTCCGTGAGCTCCAGTCGCAATTCAAGGATTTGGTAGTAGCCGGCGACATCGTTCGTGCGTATGTTACGGGTGAAGGACAGGGCACTATGGCCACCGGTTGGTGGAGCAACATCCTTACGGGACTGCAAGACCCCGACCGCGGCGACATCATGATTAGCGGTACAATGGTTCTGGAGTTTGTGCTTACAGACTCCTCTATGCAGCTTATGAACGAACAAGATGGTGCTATTTTTGTAGGTGATGGTTATACGATTACAAAGATTACTAAAGAATAGTATTTCTAATTTTATACAAAATCGTGTGATTGGTTTTCCCATATATGATAGAGGCTGTCTCAAAATAGAATTGCAAAAGTAAAAATATTACAGATTGAAACTTAGAAATAAAAAATCTCCTGTTTCAGCCTTAATTTACTCTAATGATATGGCTAAAAGCAGGAGATTTTTATACTATAACTTATAAATTATAAGTATGTCTGTCCAATTTCTCTATTTTGAGACAGCCATCTCTTCTCTTTTTTGTAATTTATAAATTAAAAATCAAAAGTAAAGTATGAAAAAGATTCTATTTTTCATCATTTCTATATTAAGCATGACGACTTTAAATGCTGCCGACATCAATGACAATGATATTGAGACAATGGTAGAAACACTTCTGAGCAAGATGACCCTTGAAGAGAAAGTCCGCCTCAGTTATGCACAATCAAAGTTCTCAAGTCCGGGAGTACCGCGTTTAGGTGTTCCCGAGGTCTATACAAGTGACGGACCTCATGGTGTGCGGATGGAAATAAACTGGAACGACTGGGGACATGCAGGTTGGACTAACGACTCGTGTACAGCATTTCCTGCCTTGACCTGCCGCCACGAGGCGGCCGGAGATGGCGACCCTTTACGGGAAAATGGTCGGCGAGGAGGCTCGCTACCGCAATAAGACGGTGCTATTAGGCCCAGGCGTGAATTTGTACCGTACTCCACTAAACGGTCGTAACTTTGAATACATGGGTGAAGATCCATATCTTGCTTCTCAAATGTGTGTGCCATATATCCAAGGACTCCAATCCAATGGTGTGGCATGTTGCGTAAAACATTACGCGCTCAACGAGCAGGAAACTTTCCGCGATCATGTGGATGTGCGAGTGTCCGACCGAGCCTTGTACGAGCTTTATCTGCGTCCGTTCCATGCGGCTGGGACCGCA
>ERZ780045.108-NODE-108-length-17810-cov-4.48989_pt1 | contig 17810 bp, 15 predicted proteins | sample MGYA00511924_ERZ780045 | MGnify/ENA primary metagenome ERZ780045 (study PRJEB29588, sample SAMEA2154082) | human gut metagenome | biome: human gut; feature: human-associated habitat; material: faeces | place: Denmark | collected 2008/2010 ... | reverse complement strand
CAGGAACGGAACCGTTCTTGGTACACAACGTAGACATTCTGTCGAATGCCGACCTGAAAGAGGTCTATGATTTTCATCGGAAGAGCCAGAATCAAGCTACCTTGCTGGTCAGCCCGCGCAAAACCTCGCGCTACCTGTTGTTCGATACAGACAACCGTCTGCAAGGCTGGATTCATAAGGATACCCTGCAAACCAAGCCGGAAGGGTTTGTGTACGAACCAGGCCAATACCACGAATATGCATTCAGCGGCATCCATGTAATTTCACCGGATCTGTTTCGCTACATGGAAGAAGAGACATGGAACGGTAAATTTCCCATCATGGATTTTTATCTGCACACCTGCCGGCAACTCCAGTTCGGAGGATACATCAAAGAAGACTTACAACTGATTGACATCGGCAAACCGGACACGCTGGCCCGGGCCGAAGAATTCCTGAAAGATTAATACCAGGTAACTGCACTACCCGTATTGCTTCGCTGATCCCACTTCAGGGCATCGGTCAGCATACTGGAGTTGGCACGGATAGAGAAGTTATAAGAAGTAAACGGACCGAACACCAATCCGCAACTCATATTAAAGCAGTGCAAGTCACGGGTAATGTTCAAGGTTGTCATAGACATCTCCTTGGAGGTAAAGTCGTATCCGGTAGAATAGGTCATATTCCAACGGCTACCAATCTTGAAGTTACCCGATACATTCAATGAATGCGTCAATGAATACGGATAACGCATGGTCTTGATGTTAATGTCCTTCGAACGGTCTTCACGAATACTGTAGCTATAACTCAAGCTGACACTCCACGGGAACTTGAAAGCCAGGTAACCATCTGAATCGACAGAAGCTTTCTCCGTCTTTCGCATGTTGGAGTTGTTATTCTGTTCTTCCGTTTCTTCATCTGTCTCCTCGTCTTCATTTTCTTCCTTCCCTTTATTGTCCTTGTTCTTTTCATCCTCTTCTTTCTTTCCAAAGAGTTTCTTGAAAGTATCATTGTTCAAGGTATAAGAGAATGAACCACTGTACCCCTGAAAACGTCCAAAACGTCCATAAGACCATTCTGTACGGTCACCCACCACTACATTACCATTCTCATCAAACTCATAGGCATACGTAGCGAATGAGGCATTCATATTAAACGTATAACTCTTGGTCAACTTCAAGCGAAGATTCATACTCAAGTCACTCCACCGCTTGTTGGCTACGTCGTAAGAAAGAGAAGCTCCCAACTGGTCAATCAAACTTATTTTCTTATAACCAGTGGTATCCTTATCCGACTTCATCTTCATTTCAATGTTATTATCTACCGAGAAGCTAATGTTCTGTGACATACCTTTTCCCGGATAGCCATACACTGCTCCTTCATAAGGAGAATATTCTACGGTACGCACCTCACCGTCTTCATCCGTATAAGTATGGGTGTCTTAATAGCCGTAACGTGATTTTCCGAAGTCCGGCGTATAAGTATAGCTGACAGTAGGGGTAAAGACATGACGAATCTGAAGTTCCTTACTCTTCATGAACAAAGGCTTGTACATACCATATAACTTGGTATTCATCTGTAAAGACAAGTTATAATCATACAAACGGTTGAACCCGTTGATGGTATCCCGCTTCACATGGTCAGTAGAAGCAGGACTCGGGTCATAACTCTGCTTTACTTTCCGCAAATACCAGCGCTCCGTATAATTGAACGAAGGAACGATGTTGATGTACTTGAACAAGTTGAAAGTAGCCGAAACCGGAATCTTGTGCTGCATACCATTTTCCCACTGTGTCAAAGGTGTCTTAAATAACAAATTATCCTTTGTACTGATGGAGTTGGTAATACTTCCGGTATATTGCAATGAAATCTTTTCATACCAACGTTCATCTCCTACCGATTTTTTACGTTTGAACGGATAAATACGGTTCAATGAGATATTTACGTCGGGCAACGTCATACTCAAAGAAGAGTCACGCGTATTCTGTGTGATATTGAATGTACTTGAAATATTCAATCCAATTTCCGGGAAGTTTCGCGAATAGCTCACACTGGAAGCCTTGGTATTCTGAGAATACTGTTGCGGATTATACAAACTACTCAAACTAGAACGGTCATAACTACTGGTAGCAAAGTTCACACTGGCAGAGAACGAACTGTTCGGATTAGCCTTGGCATCCTGACGATGACTCCACTGGATACGGAAGTCTTTCGACACGGAATAATCGGGCATATTCTTCTCACCCGTCTTTGTCACCAGATAGCTGGCATTGAAGGAGCCACTGAATTTATAACGCTTGTTATAGTTAGATGCAGCCGATAATCCCCATGACCCCTTCGTAAAGATTTCTCCCAACACCTTCAAGTCCATCTGGTCGCTGATGGCAAAATAATAACCACCATCACGCAAATAGAAACCACGGTTCATTTCATCACCATACGTCGGCATAATGAAACCGGAAGAATAGCTGCTATTAAACGGGAAGAAGCCAAAAGGTACGGCAATAGGTAAAGGCACATCCTCTACCACAAGCTGGGCCGGACCAAATACTACATTCTTCTTGGGACGGACCTTTGCCATAGAAAGCCGCAAGTAAAAATGAGGATGTTCATGATTGTCACAAGTTGTATATTTACCATGACGCATGTAAATCTCATCATCTGCTCCTTTCTTTCCCTCCTCACTGGTGACATATCCTTCACCCTGCTGTGTGACAATGTTATTGATGAAACCTTTCTTCGTCTTGAAGTTATAGCGCATAATTTTAGACTCATACGGAGTCTCTCCATCCTTGAAAATCGGCGTACCCGTTTCCACTCCTGTCGTATCGGCTACCCCCTTAGCAAAGACAGTACTACTATCCATATTCATGGTAATTACCGCAGAAGTCAGTTCAATGTTCTGGTAATTCACCTTACCTTCCCCATAAAGGTGCGCATATCCATCCTTTGTAAAGACAATAGAATCGCTTGCCTCATAAATGACCGGCGCATCCAGGGGTTCTTTTTTCTTTGTGGTATCCACGGCCAGAGAGTCCATTCCCAGCGAATCAAGCGCCACAGAATCCCGATGAAGGGAGTCGGTCTTTTCTCCTCCCCGCATACGCTTTCCCCTCACACGCTGTGCTTCGGCATAAAATGAGCAGAAAAAGCCAAAAACAAACAGAGATAGCAGTAAATATGTAGTTCTTCTAAATGATGTCATCACCGTCTTTTTACGCAATATGCGGTGCAAAAGTAAGCATTATCCTACAAATAAACGTCAACCCTTTCCTTTTTAATGTATTTTTAGTTCTACAAAAAGAGTTTACACCAAGCATCAAAGCGTGTCAAGCCCTCTTCCCCATGCTTTTCAATACTCTTTCGGGCCTTCTCCACACTCTTTTCTTTATCTAATTTAGTCTTTGAATAAAACTTGTCGGCAAAGCAGATAATCTGTTCTTCCAGGCTGACAGGAATCATTTCACGGTGAGGTACCGGAAGGTCACGTTCCATAATCGCCTTAAGAGAAAGTCCGGCACCTGTATGACGCTCACACACCAGCGCATGACGTGGATAACCTTCGCGAGCGACCAGTTCTGAACCTAAATACCCATGACAAATATAAGGATACTTTCCAAAACAGAAAATACCATCTGCATCCGTCATAAAAATACCAATATCATGAAGCATGGCTGCCTCTTCTATAAAAGTCAAATCCAGATTCAGTTCCGGATGCTTACGTGCCATTTCCAAGGCTTTATCTGCTACCGAACGGCTGTGTACCAGCAAAATATGTTTTAACTCATTATCTTCCGGATAATATTTGTCAATCAATGCAAGTGGATTCATAAATAAATGTGGCTATATTTGTAAAAAGTATCACAAATCTACAAAAATTCCATGAGTTACACGAAAAGAATCTTTTTGAAATACATTTTGAGTGCATGTATAGGCTGTTTTATAGCTTTTCAAGGACATGCCACCGTACGCAACGGAGCCGACCAACTGGAAAAACTGCTCCCCTTGCTTAAAGGAAAACGGGTTTCTCTTGTAGTAAACCATACATCTCTTTGTGGGAAAACACACCTGCTAGACACCCTGACCAGTCAAATAAAAATCGTACGTGTATTTGCTCCTGAGCATGGATTTCGAGGGGATGCAGATGCCGGAGAATACATTCAAAACGGGAAAGATACCCGCACGGGAGTGCCCATCCTTTCACTTTATGGGAAAAACAAGAAACCGCTACCTTCACAGCTGACAGGCACGGATGTAGTGGTATTCGACATACAAGATGTAGGAGCCCGCTTCTATACTTACATCAGTACCCTTTACTACGTAATGCAGGCTTGTGCCGAGAACCAAAAAGAACTGATTGTGCTGGATCGCCCCAATCCATGTGACTATGTAGACGGTCCGATACGAGAAAAAGCATACAAAAGTTTTGTGGGCATGCTTCCCATTCCCCTGCTTCACGGATGTACCTTAGGCGAAATGGCCGGAATGATTAATGGAGAAGGATGGTTGGGTAAAGGTCTGCAATGTCGTTTGCAAGTAATCCGAGTGGAAGGATGGAAACACGGTCAGCCTTACTCTCTTCCGGTAAAACCTTCTCCTAATTTGCCCAACGATCTTGCCATTGCGCTCTACCCTTCACTCTGCCCTTTTGAGGGTACTTCCGTAAGCGTCGGAAGAGGTACCACCTATCCTTTCCAAGTCATCGGTTCTCCGGTACTAAAAGATTTTTTCCAGTTTCAGTTTATCCCACGCTCTTTAAAAGGGTTCGACAAGCATCCGCTTCATCAGAATCAGACCTGCTTTGGCCTTGACCTGCGTACAGAGAAAGAGTTTCCTCAAGGCTTTTCCCTAAAATACCTCCTGCAGTTTTATCGACTTTATCAGAAACTGTATCCAGATGCTGAAAAGCGTTTCTTTAGCCGTCCCCAGTGGTTTGACCTGCTAATGGGTACCTCACAGGTACGCAAGGATATACTTCAGGGAAAAACGGAATCCGAAATACGCCAGGCATGGGAGAAGGACTTGCAGGCTTACCGTTCCTTACGTGAAAAATATTTATTGTATGAATAAAAAACAAGCGGACAGCAGATTGCTTCTTTCAAGCCTCCTGCTGTCCGCTTCTTACTATCTTAATCTGCGCGATTATTTCTTTTTCATCTTCTGCATCATACCAGCCATCTTGCTGCCAGTTACCATCTTCATCATCTTACGAGTCTGGTCAAACTGCTTCAACAGGCGGTTTACTTCCTGAATGCTGGTTCCACTACCTTTAGCGATACGTGTACGACGTGTTCCATTCAGAATTTCCGGATGAGTACGTTCTTCCGGAGTCATTGAATAAATAATAGCCTCAATGCTCTTGAATGCATTGTCGTCGATATCAATATCCTTAATAGCCTTTCCTACACCCGGAATCATGGAAGCCAGTTCCTTCAAGTTACCCATCTTCTTAATCTGGTGAATCTGAGTCAGGAAGTCATTGAAATCGAACTGGTTTTTCTGAATCTTCTTCTGGAGGCGTTTCGCTTCTTCTTCATCGTACTGTTCCTGTGCACGTTCTACCAATGACACGATATCACCCATACCCAGGATACGGTCAGCCATACGGGCCGGGTGGAACTGATCTACGGCATCCAGTTTCTCACCGGTACCCACGCACAGAATCGGCTTGTTTCCTACCGTACGGATAGACAGCGCCGCACCACCACGTGTATCACCATCCAACTTAGTCAATACGACACCAGTGAAATCCAGACGTTCATTAAATTCACGAGCTGTATTTACCGCATCCTGTCCGGTCATGGCATCTACCACAAACAATGTAGCATCCGGATTGATAGCTTTCTTGATGGCTTCAATCTCGTTCATCATCTGCTCGTCTACTGCCAAACGACCAGCCGTATCGACAATTACCAGGTCATACCCTTTTGCTTTCGCTTCCTGAATGGCATTCAAGGCAATCTGTACAGGATCTTTGCTGTCCAATTCGCTATACACAGGAACTTCTACCTGCTGGCCGAGCACTTTCAACTGCTCAATTGCAGCCGGACGATACACGTCACACGCTACCAGCAAAGGTTTACGGTTCTTCTTTGATTTCATCATGCGGGCCAGCTTACCAGAGAAGGTAGTCTTACCAGAACCCTGCAAACCTGACATCAAAATAACAGCCGGACGACCTTTCAATTCGATTTCGGCAGTATCTCCTCCCATCAAGGTAGTCAGCTCATCGTGTACAATCTTCACCATCAACTGACTGGGCTTGACAGCTGTCAATACATTCTGTCCCAGTGCTTTTTCCTTTACCGTATCTGTAAAGTTCTTTGCTACTTTATAATTCACGTCCGCATCCAGCAATGCACGACGTACATCCTTCAAGGTTTCGGCCACATTGATTTCGGTGATTTTACCTTCACCTTTCAATATCTTAAACGACCGTTCTAGTCTTTCACTTAAATTATCGAACATATATGTTGCTTTTTTATTTATTATCAAAAATTTCCAGCGTGCAAAATTACAAAAAAATCAGTATGCTCAAATCTTTTTGTTCTGCCATTTTGCTTTTTTCAGATAAATGAGACTGGAACCTAACATCAACACATAATAAATCACTTCCGTGGTGAAGCATACGTCCACCGGCGCCTGGATAACCATGCCCACCACAATGATATAAAGTGCATAAAAAACTTGTACAAACACTTCCAATACCAACGCCGCCTGCGTATTGCCCGTTCCTGATATGCCATTGAAGTACACATTGGCCAGCGAAGCAATCAGCATAGCCCCGCATACCACGTACAAAGCCGATACAGACTCCACCAGCAAAGCTTCTTCATTTGTATATACCGACAAGATACTTCCGGGAAACGCCACGCACAAGCCTACGCACACTACCATAATCAAAAACGACATCCGGGATATTTTATGCAATAACGTGACTACTCCGTTCCCCCCGCCGGCGCCAATCAGATTACTCACCAACGTATTGGCAGTAGTGGAAAGTGCCTGTACAGGAATCAGCAACACTACATACACACTTCGCACGATATTGGCCACCGCCAGTTGCCGCTGTCCGAGTCGTTCAAGAGCCACAAAAAAGACAAACCAGATGGCCATGGCCAGAAAATACTGGACCATCGTGAAACAAGATATGCGAAGGATGCGCAGCACCATACTTAAATCGAACTGTCCAAAACGATTCAGTCCGTATTTTTTCAGGTCTACCTTATAATAAGTATAAAGCAAAAAGAAGAGCAGTGAAGAAGCTTCGGCGATGACAGAAGCCAAGGCAGCACCACGTACCCCCATTTCCGGCAGACCTAATTCTCCGAATACCAAGGCGTAATCAAGCACCACATTCACCAAAGCCATTACGACTGCATTCATGGTCAACACTTTGGTACGCGTAATACCGATATAAAGCCCACGAAACATCACATTCACAAAAGCAAAAAGAAATCCCCAGATACGCCAGGTGAAAAATTCATAGGTAGCCCCATAAATAGAATCCGAAGTAATCAGCAACCGAATCAACGGAGCAGCAGAAAAATACATCAGTATCAGCAAACAAACCGCCATCCCGAAACTGAAAGCCGTTCCCTGCCACATAATAGGGCCTACTGCCCGATAGTTTCCTTCTCCATTACGACGAGCTATCAGAATCTGCGAACCGACACTAAAACCAAAAGCAATGGTATAAACACAAATGTAGAGCAAACCGCCCATGGCAGCTGCTCCCAAAGCGACTTCACCCACACGCCCTAAAAAGGCCGTATCAGTCACATTTATCACATTCTGCGCCAACAAGCCCAGAAAAATAGGATAAGTAACACGCCAGATTTCCTTATTGGTGTACATACATCAAAAGAATAAAAATGATTGGAAATTGCATACTTTTGCAAAGATACATTTTTAAAACCAGAACTACATAAAAAGCACTTAAATACCTTCCTTACACTACTTAGTTTCAAATAAAACAATTTCAAATAAAATAATTTTTACTCATTTCGTTGGTTTGTGTGCAATTTAGCACTATTTTTGCAGCCGATTTTTAACAAACAACCTAAAAACGAATGAAAAAATTTCTTTTCATCAGTGCAGCGACACTGTGTATCTCTTTCCCGACTTTCGCGGGAGATTATCTGACCAATACCAATCAAAACGCCGCTTTCCTTCGAATGATAGCCCGAGGAGCTTCTATTGATATAGACGGTGTGTATAGTAACCCTGCAGGACTTTCTTTCCTTTCGCACGAGGGATTCTACCTGTCACTGACCGGACAAAGTGCTTATCAGACCCGCGAAATTGACGCTAATTTCCCACTCTTTAAAAAAGCTGACGGAACAAACGGCAGCCGATTGTACAAAGGAACGGCTTCTGCTCCCTTCATTCCGAGCTTTCAAGGATTATATAAAAAGGATAATTGGGTAATCTCTGCCAGCTTTGCCATTACGGGTGGTGGAGGAAAAGCCTCATTCAGCAACGGTCTTCCAATGTTCGATGCATTAGCTATGGGAATGATTGCCAAGCAAACTGGCGGACAAGTAACTCCCCAGATGTATGACATTAATACTTCTATGGATGGAAAACAATACATTTACGGAGTACAGTTGGGATTAAGCTACAAAATCAATGACTGGCTGAGTGTGTTTGCCGGCGGTCGAATGAACTACGTAAAAAGTGGTTATGAAGGTTACCTGAAAGCCTACATGAAAGAGAATTTAGGCGGAGCCCAATTGGCCAACCTTGAGCTGGACTGCGACCAGAGCGGATGGGGACTGACTCCCATCATTGGTGTGGATGCTAAATTAGGACGCTGGAACCTGGCTGCAAAGTATGAATTCAAGACAAACCTGAATATTGAAAACCAGACCCACACACTGGAAGTTCCTACAGGTACCCCAGAAGCTGTCATAAAACCTTACGCAGATGGAGAACAAACTCCCAGCGATATTCCTGCCTACCTGAGTGTAGCTGCCGGATATGAAATTTTGCCTAACCTCCGTGCTTCTGTGGAGTATCACTTTTATGATGATAAACATGCAGGCATGCTGAACGACCGACAGAAAACCCTGAAGCACGGTACTCACGAATACCTTGCCGGTATGGAATGGGACATTACCAAACGACTGACTGTCAGTGGTGGTTTCCAAAAAACCAACTATGGTCTGAGCAATGATTTCCAAACTGATACCAGCTTCTCATGCGACTCTTACTCATTGGGATTTGGCGCCAGAGTCAACCTTACACAAGCATGGAGCATTGATGTGGCCTATTTCTGGACACATTACAACAAATACACCAAAGAAACAGACAACTACAACGGTACAGGTCTGAAAGGAACTGACATTTACAACCGTACGAACAAAGTATTCGGATTAAGTCTGAACTATAAATTCTAATTTAACCCCTCTTCTGGCTTCTCACCTGCCCAACACATGAGAAGCCGGAAGTTAACCTTAAAAATCCTTACTTTCTCCTTCTTGTTAGAAAGGAAACAGATAGTTTTTGTTACTTTTGTCAAGTAAAACCTTGTACTAATTCTCAAAAATTAAACTATGAACAAAAAACTATCATGGCTATTGCTCTCCACTCTATTGGGAGGAGCCGTACTGACTGGATGTTCGGAGGAAAATCCAAAACCGACAAACGGAGAAGGTGATCAAAATCCCACATCAAAGAACCCTACAGAACTCTATTATGCCAACATGTTCGGCAAGGAGGCTATGAGTATCTACTATTACTGGAATAAGGAAATCAGTAGTGACCTGGACAACTGGAACATCGAGACCAACAATGACCCGATCGGCACCGTTGACCGAATAAGGTACCACCAAGGAGATAAATACATTGACAAATGGTCCATGCTCACCGACGACATGGCTTCCTTCAACAGCAGTGTAGAAGGGGTTTCTACTACATTTGGCTGGAATCTGACTTTCTATCCGGTAAACAAAGAAAAGAATCAATATGTAGCAGTCGTAAACTTTGTCCATGAAGGGACTCCTGCTGCAAAAGCGGAATTTAAACGAGGAGATATTATCCTTTCTATAAATGATGAAAAAATCACCCCTGACAACTATGAGGATTTATACTACAAACCTACCTTAAAGGTTTCCCTCGGAGAACTGCAAGAAGATATCATTGTCAGCCGGAACAAGTCAATAGAGCTGACAGCCGTCAACATGTACGAAAATCCTATCATTTGCGACTCCGTATATGAGTTTAACGGGAAAAAAGTGGGCTATCTGGCCTATACCGGCTTTGACCTGAAATCCATCAATCCACTGATTGAAATTGGGAAAAAGTTTAAAGCAGAAGGTATTGAAGAACTGGTTTTAGACCTACGGTACAACGGAGGAGGTTATGTTATCACTGAAAATGTGTTAGCCTCCATGTTTGCCCCGCAAGAAGCTGTCAGCAGCAAGAAAGTATTCGAAAAAGAAATCTACAACAGTTATTTGAGCGAAAGCTACCAGAAACAAGGAGAAAGTCTGGAAACCCGTTTCACCACAGAATTCAATTACCCGGAAGTGGAAGTCAATGCAAGCACCAAAGATGCCAACATCGGATTGAGAAAAATCTACGGATTAATCGGTTCCGGATCGGCATCGGCATCCGAAGCACTGCTTGGCGGATTAATGCCTTATACAAACGTTCGACTCATCGGCACGCAGACACACGGCAAGTACTGCACTGGGTGGATGCTCAGCGCAGAAGAGATGTACGAAAAATGCCCGCAAGAGCTGAAGAACTGGGGAATCTATGTAATGGTCAGCATTTACCAGAATGCCGATGGAAAAACTCCCTGTATGCCTGATGGACTCATCCCGGATATCCAAATTGAAGATGCCCCGATACAGGCTTATCAAATAGGAGATGTCAACGAGCCTCTCTTGAAACAAGCACTCACGGAAGCCGGACGTTCATACGAAACCAACGGTGTAGGCAGCCGTAGTGCGGCTTCCCCACACTTCAATGCACTCCCGCCTGTAAAAACACCACTCTTCGGGAAACGTATCCAGCTGATTCCATCATTCGTTTCTTCACACTCCAAATAATGGTTCATTAAAAAAGTTCGCCAGACTCCGTAAAAGAATCTGGCGAACTTTTTATACAATCATCTATGATTCAAACACATTCTTAGTAAGCATTGTATATTAATTAAACGTTGTACTTTTGTATAAAGTTTCAACATCAAAGTGTGGAATAAGACCGACGTAAGCTTAGTCATTTAGATTGTTTCGAATGTTCAGCCCCCACACTTTTACATCAGAATCCGGATAGTTCATTGGGCAGTTAGACCCCGCATTTGCAATGATGGCTAAAGATGTATAGATGTTGCGTTGTAATTATAAAAACCATTAGCTTATGACCTACGTTGGAATTGATGTAAGCAAGTTGACATTCGTTGTTGCTTATTCGTCTGCAAAGACTAGTAAAACCAAAACCTTTAAAAATACTGCTAAAGGTATTCGTGAGTTTATAAAAACTATTTCAGTTAATGAACATCATTGTGTTATGGAAGCAACAGGCAATTACAGTACATTGCTTGTATATATGCTTTCCGAGTTTGGTTTTACAGTAAGCCTGGAAAATCCTCTGAAGATAAAAAATTTCTCCAGAGTCATGCTTTCAGTCATAAAGTCTGACGAGATTGATGCACGTCTTATAGCACTATACGGTGAGAAGATGCAACCATCTCCATACAGAATGCGCAGCGATTCAATTTTAATTCTCAAACAAAAACGTACTGTCCTACGCCAGCTAAAGAAGCAGTTAGTAGCAACAAGCAACCTAAAAGGTTCTATGGAGGTTCTTCCAATTTATGACTCTAAATGCAAGAAAACAATAGAGAAAACGATTGCTTTTCTGGGAAAACAAATCAAATATATGGAAGAAGAACTGGCTTCATTAGCTAATGATGAATTCAAGAAACAGATGGATTTACTCACTTCCATAAAAGGTATCGGTGTAACACTAGCTGCAGCTTTAATTGTGGCAACTGGTGGCTTTACATACTTTGATAATGCAAAACAACTTACTCGTTATCTTGGCTTATCACCAACATATCAACAATCAGGTACATCTGTCAACTTTAAAGGTCACATAAATAGAAATGGCGATCCAATTCTTCGAAGTCAACTGTATGTGGCAGCATTATCATCACTTAGGTGCAATACAGAATGTAAAGCATGTTTTGACCGTCTACGATCTAAAGGTAAACCTGGTAAAGTAGCTGTTGTTGCTGTCGCCAATAAATTGGTAAGACAGGCCTTTGCTGTTGTTACACAAGATAAGCCATATGTTGATGGATTTATATCAGTAAAACCATAATCACTCCTGCGGAGGGAGCGCCATGCGGCAAGGGACTGAGCAGTCAGGCCCGACGAGCTTTCATTATACATAAGCATAAACATACTTATAATTGTTAAATATATTCAAGTTTTTATTATAGTTCATTCGAAGAAATGCACCTTTTACACTTTGAGGTTTGGTTGTAGCTTTGCGGCAGTGAATACAATCAAACCTCAACTATTATGAACAGACAAGAATTTGAAGAATTAGAATTGCAGGTGCAACAAAGCGAGCTGCCGTTGAAGTCGTACCTTCAACAGATAGGTGTAAGTTATTCAACCTATCACTACTGGCGTAGAAAATGTTCCGTTGACAGGAGCAGTATCAAACATGAGTTGGCTCCTATCAGTTTTAAACAGGCATTTACGGAGTCTTCCCAAGAAGAACAATTGCCGCATGGTGTTGCGCTGCTGTTTCCCAATGGACTTCGTGCCCACTTCGGGAGCGGTTCTGAAGATTTGCTGAAGGAAATATTTACCCAAAGTCTTCGAAACGGTCATGTTTAACCTGAACGACACGATGCGCTACTTCCTGTGTCCTGGCAGGACAGATATGCGCAAGGGTATCAGTTCGCTATGCGGAGTGGTACATGAGAAAATGAACAGTGAAGGGAGGAACGGTGATGTCTTCATCTTCATCGGTTCCAGCCGCAGGCTAATGAAACTCCTTCATGCCGAAGACGGAGGTATGGTAATGTATGTAAAACGTCTGGAGGCCGGTCGCTTCAAGCTGCCGGAGTATGATCCCAAATCAAACAGCTATCCCATGGAGTGGCGCGATCTGGTGATGATGGTTGAAGGAATACAGGAAAACCCGGAACAGCGGCTCCGGCGGTTAAGAGCCGAACGTAAGGAATACCATGTATAACATGTTTTTTATGTGAGTAAACTTTGGATATTGTTGCATAATTCACTGTTAGTTAGTATATTTACATCATTAAAAGAAGTATAGACAATGGAAAAAAAAGAAATTTTACTCAAGACGATAGAAGGGCTGAATGCCTCTATAGCCTCATTGTCTACTACTAATAAGAATCAATCCGAACAGATAAAAAATCTGCAGGAACGTATCAAGGAGTTGACGGCTCAGGTCGCATGGCTGAACCGTCAGCTCTTTGGTCGTAAATCGGAGAAACTTCGCGTATATGATCCTAATATGCCAGATCTCTTTGCCGACGAGTTTTCCGGACTCCGGCAGCAGGCGGAAGAAAAGCGGGACGAGGCTGTGGAAAAGATTGAGAAGGAATCGGTGGAAGACGTAAAACGAAATCGTCAGAACCGCAAAATGATAGAGGACTTGCCTGTACTGGAGACCGAGACAATAGAACCGACAGGTGTTGACCTGTCTTTATACCGCAGAATAGGCGAAGAGGTAACAAGAGTCGTCAAACACAAGCCTGGCATGCTTTACGTCAAGGAAATTATCCGTCCAAAATATGCGCTCAAGGACAGCACCCAACTTCCTCCCGCAGGACAGAAAGGTGTGGAGATAGCTCCCATGCCGCTGATGCCGGTCGACAAGTGCATCGCTGACACCAGTCTGCTTTCCGAAATATTGCTTCAGAAGTATGAATATCATGTCCCGTTCTACCGTCAGCTACAACAATACCGCCATCTTGGAATGAAAGGCCTTACCGAAAGTACAATGGACGGTTGGTTCAAGAAAACCGTGGAACTGCTTAAGCCTCTGTATGAAGAACTCAAATGGGAAGTCTTCTCCTGTGACTATGTACAGGCGGATGAAACTACAGTTCCGGTCATTAACAGGGAAAAACACAGAGCCGACAAGGAATATCTCTGGATGGTAAGATCAGTCATGGAGAAACTGGTCATCTTCCATTACGACGGGGGATCACGGGCCGGAGCGGTCATCGAATCCCTGGCAAATCACTATCACTTCAAGGGATATCTTCAATGTGACGGTTTTGCAGGTTATGAAACAGCCTTCAAGACCAACCCCGATGTGCGGCTACTCAACTGCCTGGTGCATATACGCCGTCATTTTGAGCAGGCTTTGGATGAAAACAGGGAGATGGCGCAACATGCACTGACTCAGATACAGCATATCTATAAAATAGAACGCCAGTGTGACGAAGCCGGCCTGTCATATGATGAGCGCAGACAGACGCGTCAGGAACTGTCCAGGCCAATCATGGAGGCAATGAAGGTATGGATGGAGACAGAAGGAATTAAATACAGTCCAAGTTCTTTGACAGGCAAGGCCATAACATATGCCTATACCAAATGGGATAATATTATGAGATGTCTGGACGATGGCCGCCTGTACTGGGATAACAATCTGGCGGAAAATGTCCAACGGCCCATCACTCTGAGCAGAAAAAATTTTCTCTTCTGTGGTAATCACGAAGCTGCGGTTAATATGTCTGTCATATGTTCTCTGCTGGCCACATGTAAGGCGCACGGGGTAAATCCCAGAGTATACCTGAACGATGTTATCGCACAAATGCCTTATCACAAAAAGGCAACCCAAGAAGAACTTTTGAATCTACTTCCACATAAATGGAAGTTGAAACATCTGGAATGTGTACTGACAAGGCAAAAGGAGGAATCTTGTAACTGATATAAACTGTAACATATGGGTTCAACAAAACAATAGCGGCTGATACTATTAGGTTCATAGTGACAGTCGCTATTGTTGTATATAAAGGTTTAATACCTGTAGTTGGCCGAATACTTACGAAGATGCCGCATCCGAAGCAGATTCCTGCGGTAGACAGATGCTGTAATATCTGTAAAGAATAGTTCTGCTAATAAAAAATTCTCCCGTTTCTGCGGATTTCTAGGGCCGTAGGAACGGGAGATTTTTATTAAATTCTGATTTTATCAGAATAGTTTTTTTAGTCTCTTCTAAAGATATCGCGAGTGTACACTTTATCTTTCACATCATCCAGACACGCATCGTAACGGTTGGCAATGATAGCATTGCTGGTAGCTTTGAATTCATCCAGATTGTTTACCACTTTCGAACCGAAGAAGGTACTTCCGTTTTCCAGTGTCGGTTCATAGATGATTACCGTAGCTCCTTTGGCCTTGATACGCTTCATAACCCCCTGAATTGAACTCTGACGGAAATTGTCGCTGTTCGATTTCATGGTCAATCTGTATACACCAATTACACATTGCTTTTCAGCTTCCGGATTGAAGTCTCCACGATTGTAATAATCATAATATCCGGCTTTCTTCAGCACTTGGTCGGCAATGAAGTCCTTGCGTGTACGGTTACTTTCCACAATCGCATGAATCAGGTTTTCCGGTACATCCGCATAGTTGGCCAAAAGCTGTTTCGTATCCTTCGGCAGACAGTATCCTCCGTATCCGAATGACGGATTGTTATAGTGCGTACCGATGCGCGGGTCCAGACAGATACCTTGAATAATCGCCTGCGTATCCAGTCCCTTCACTTCCGCATACGTATCCAGCTCATTGAAGTAGCTTACGCGCAGTGCCAGGTAAGTATTGGCAAACAGTTTCACTGCTTCTGCTTCCTTCAATCCCATAAACAGTGTATCGATGTTTTCCTTGATGGCACCTTCCTGTAGCAAAGCGGCAAATTCTTTTGCTTTTTCCTCCAGGTGTTCTCCTGCAATGGCTTTGATTGCTTCGTTTTCTGCATCCCGTCCGTCAATGAATTTCGGGAAGCCTACGATGATACGGCTAGGGTAGAGGTTGTCATACAAAGCCTTGCTTTCGCGCAAGAACTCCGGCGAGAACAGCAGGTTGAATTTCTTTCCAGCCAGAGCAGGAGTGTTACGGAACTTTTCTGCATATTTCACGTATAAGCTGCGGCAGTAACCCACCGGGATGGTACTCTTGATTACCATTACCGCGTCTGGATTTACTTCAAGAACTAAATCTATTACTTCTTCCACATGGCTTGTATCGAAATAGTTCTTTACCGGATCATAGTTTGTAGGAGCTGCAATGACTACGAAATCTGCGTTTTTGTAAGCCGAAGCCCCGTCCAGTGTAGCAGTAAGGTTCAGTTCCTTTTCTGCCAGATACTTTTCGATGTATTCATCCTGAATCGGGCTGATGCGGTTGTTGATTTTCTCTACCTTTTCAGGAATCACGTCTACTGCAATCACTTGGTGATGTTGTGCTAGTAAGGTGGCGATGGAAAGCCCTACATAACCTGTTCCGGCTACAGCGATATTTACATTGTTAAAACTATTCATAATTCTTAATATTATAGTTCAATCAATTTGCTAAGAGAATTTATGAGTGAAGGTGAGGCAATCTCACCAATTTCTTTTAAAGGCCTCAAGTCTTTTCGATTAATCAGTTCACTTAGTTGAGCCTTATCGTATGCGGCATATACATATCCTAATTCATGCATTCGCATTGCTGTTGCCATCTGATGGTCGTTACGATGTTCTTTTAGGGAGGCTAATCGAGGAACAATGATAATCGGTTTTTTTTGCTTTAAAGCCGAGATGATGGTTCCCATTCCTGCATGCGCAATTATGAGTCTGGCCTTTTGAAAATATTGGTCAAATTCATCAGGTGGCAAAAAGTCGACTGTTTTAATATTCCGGGCTTGGTAATTTGTTTGAATTGTTTGGCAAATAACTTCTTCATCTGTGTCTTTACACAATTCATCAAGCATTTTTACAAACCGGTCGAATGGAGCTTGCGTTCCTATTGTTGCAAATATCATGTGTGTTTATTTTTAGATTTAACCAATTACATTTCCCATGAATCGAACCTTTTCAGCTTCTAATTCTTTCCATTGAGTGTAAGTGTAGGTAGCAAATTTAGATGCCACACGTCCACATAATGACAAATGATTCACATTGGCAATACTGTCTACCCAGATAGTTTTTTTTCTTAAGCAAAAAGCTGCGAATAAAACGATAAGTCCAGGAGCGGCTCCTGTCGTGATTATGACATCTGGTTTTTCTTGTCTTATTAATTTTAGGTCATGAAAAAAGGCCGGAAATAATTTATACCAGTTCCATCGGCTAAACTCTAACAATTTATGGAAAGTATGATTGGGTACCATTGTTGCGCATTTCTCATGTGTAGATAAATATGAAATTTCATATTTATTTTCTAGACCTTTCATGATGCGTAAAAGTTGTACCCAATGCCCTCCAATTGAAGTGACAGCTAATATCTTTTTTCTTTGGTTTGTCATAAAGAATCTTTTGGCTTACATGTTAATAAAACTTCTGCGATGTGTTGATATGTGTTTATAGGACCTGCAAAATAGTTCTTTTTTGAGTTGTTGATTACTATATCTTTTTCATTTATATTTTTTATATTATTGGTGTAGATAAAGCAATCTTTAAATATAGGATCTATAGTTGCTGTCGGATAATTAGTTATTATTGTAGGAATGTCAAAATATAAGGGATATAAAAGTGCTGTACTATAGTGTCCTATAACTAATGCTTTATCTATGAATATTGTATAATTATTAGGTGATTGAATAATTTGAATATTTGTATCTTT
>ERZ780045.107-NODE-107-length-17949-cov-8.79049_pt1 | contig 17949 bp, 9 predicted proteins | sample MGYA00511924_ERZ780045 | MGnify/ENA primary metagenome ERZ780045 (study PRJEB29588, sample SAMEA2154082) | human gut metagenome | biome: human gut; feature: human-associated habitat; material: faeces | place: Denmark | collected 2008/2010 ... | reverse complement strand
GGCTGGCACGATGGGCCATGGCGGCGAGATCTTCGTCTTCGACATGGGCGATCCTGTCCGCATCGCCGACCTGGCTCAGCGCATGATAGAACTCTCGGGAGCCAAAAACGTCAAGATCGAATACACGGGTCTGCGCGACGGCGAGAAACTCTACGAGGAGGTGCTCAACGACGCGGAGCAGACCAAGCCGACCGTCCACCCGAAGATCAAGGTGGCTGCCGTCCGCGAATACTCCTACAAGCTGGCGCGCAAGAACGAAATGGACCTCTACGACCTCTCCCTGCAGTATGACGACATGGAGATCGTGAGAAAAATGAAGGAGATCGTGCCGGAGTATAAGAGCCGCCACAGTAAGTACGAGGTGCTCGACAAGAAGTAAAGCGCCAACCTCTCCCACCACCATAAAGCCATCAAGGCGTCTCTCCACGGGGACGCCTTGATGGTTTTTTCTTGCCTAGCGCATGATGGCACTTTCTAGCCCTATGATGGTACAAAATGCCGTCAGCCAACTATTACGGGAATGCCGAAACAAAAACGTTAAGCGTTAAAACGTTAAGATGAAGGTGGCAAGTCGATTGTTAACACCGGAAATAGCTATATTTGGAACAGAAAAATAACTTTTCTTTCGTTTGCTATTCCAAATTTTACTACCTTTGCATCATGATAACAGACTTAGAGCATATTGGCAACATCCCTGTGAGCACCGCTACGCTAGCATCCCTGTTCCCCAAACTGGAGGCAGGCAACCAGAAGGTGTGCCAACTTGAGGCAGCGGGCAAGATCATCCGACTCAAGAAGGGGCTTTATGTGCTCGACCCCAAGGTCTCGCACGTGGCTCTATCTACCGAATTGATAGCCAACCAACTCTACACCCCTTCATACGTCTCCATGCAGACGGCCTTGCGCTACTACGGACTGATACCCGAAGCGGTTTATACCACACAGTCCATGACACTGAAGCACACGCGTCGTTTCGACACGCCCGTGGGACGATTCGAGTACCAAAGGGTGGCTCGCGAGGCTTTCCCGATAGGCATCACAAGCATCAACAAGCAGAGCTACGCTTTTCTGATGGCCACGCCCGAAAAGGCACTCTGCGACCTGATAGCCCACTCGCCCAAGCTCTATCTTCGCTATCTCAAGGACGTCGAGACCTATCTGGAGGACGACCTACGCATGGATATAGAAGACTTCCTACACATGGACGCCAGCATCTTTGAGCGCTACGCCCAGGCAGATGGCAAGAAAGCCAATTCTATCGAAACCCTGATAAAGTATCTGAAGAAATGAGCAACGAAATATTCAACCAAATGTTGTCGGCCTACGACTTGGCGACTCACCAGCAGAAGCGCAATGCCACCTTCGAAGTGAACCAGCAGATCATCCTCGCCGGCCTCTATAATGGCGGGTTCTTCAACGAAGCCGCCTTCTACGGAGGCACCTGCCTACGCATCTTCCATGGCCTGCAGCGATTCTCCGAGGACATGGACTTCTCTCTACTTGCTCCAAGCCAAGACTTTGACTTCACACAATACTTTCAACCCATAGTGGACCAGTTTGCCATGGTGGGCCGAGAGGTGGAAATTAAGAAGAAGGACAAGAAGAATTTTTGCAAGGTCGAATCAGCATTTCTGAAGGACAACACCGATGTTTACGACATCACATTCCAAACAGAGAAATCGATAAAGATAAAAATAGAAGTGGACACGCAGCCGCCACTGAAGTTCCTCACCGAGCAGAAACTACTTCTGCTCCCACAATCCTTCATGACTCGCTGCTTCACCCTTCCCGACCTCTTTGCAGGCAAGATGCACGCCTTGGTTTATCGAGCTTGGAAGAACCGCGTCAAGGGTCGTGACTGGTACGATTTTGAATGGTACGTCCGACATAATACCCCGCTCGACTTCCTTCACCTGCGCGAGAGAGCCTTGCAGTTCAACCAGGAGGACATCACCAAAGGGTCTTTCCTTGAGAAACTGAACAATCGCCTCTCTACCGCAGACATCAACCAAGTGAAGGCCGACGTGCTGCCATTCATCCACAACCCCAAGGATTTGGATATCTGGTCCAACGACTACTTCCTTCAACTGGCCCAAATGATCAGGTTCGAATAAAGAGGGCAACTTTTTCAACAACACCAAAACTGTACGGTTAAAAATATTCTTGGGCGCGTTAAAGCTATATGCAACTCGTCATTTTCAACCGTACAGTTTGATTGCTCCAATGGACAGATGCCGAAACAAAAACGTTAAACGTTAAAACGTTATTATCCACCCCTCCTTGTCACCCTTAACGTTTAACGTTTTCTCTTCTCCACTAACCTCCACTGGTCACGCAAAAAGCACGCCAATCCCCATGCAAACGACAGTTCATAACCCATGCTAACAACAACTCACAAACCATGCAAACGACAACTCTCACCCCATGCCAACAGACGTCCCGAAACACCCCTCAGTTACCCTCCGCGCCAGTCATAAGCAACCATCCGCCTCGCCCCTAAGCTACCATCGCCAAGGTCCCCCTAAGTGGCGCCCAAGCAAACACTCAAGCAGCCGCCTTGCTCGCCTTGATAAAACCCACAAAGCACCGCAAAAGTTAGCGGTAAAATGCCGCAAAAGTTAGTGGCAAAACACATAATCAATTGATTGCCAAGCACGTTGCACACATCATCAACTACAGGCAAAATACGGTTTATTAGAACGTTTTTGTTTGGGCATCTTTGTTTTGATGTTGCTCAGACAAAAGAAAGAAGTCACGTTGCCACGAAATCACGCCTTAGAGCAATCCAACCCAACCACCTTTGCCATAGAAGTCTCGCGTTCTTACATGATAACGTTATAACGTTTAACGTTTTCAAAATCGCATACGCCTACCACAACAACCCACGAGAACATCAAACAACTCCAAGAAAAGAGCAATCCATAAGACAGAGTTAGAACTTGCCTAAAACTAGAAGGAAGCGTGTGTAAATGTAGGACAAAATGTAGAAGACCATTTTATTGACGTCAATAAAATGGTTGTTATCGATTCTGGTGCTGAGCGTCAGATAGATGACGTTATGCTAACACGCTATGCTTGCTACCTTGTCGCTCAAAATGGCGACCCTCGTAAACCACAAATCGCATTTGCACAAACTTACTTTGCTGTGCAAACTCGTCGTGCAGAACTTATAGAACAGCGTCTTGTTGAAGTTGAAAGAGTTAAGGCACGTGCTAAACTACAGGAAACAGAACGTAAACTTTCTGGCGTACTTTATGAACGAGGGGTGAATGACAAGAGTTTTGCTGTGATACGTTCCAAAGGAGACCAAGCATTATTTCGTTTGAATACTGCAACGCTGAAGCGACGCATGGGAATCCCCGAGAAACGACCATTAGCAGATTTTCTTCCCACTATCAGTATCAAAGCAAAAGATTTTGCAGCAGAAATGACGAGTGTGAATGTAGAGACCAAAGACCTTCAAGGAGAAAGTCGTATAAGCCAAGAGCATATTGCCAACAATGCTGCTGTTCGAGATATGCTTGTGCAGCGTGGTATAGTTCCAGAGAACCTTCCTGCGGCAGAAGATGTAAAGAAGGTTGAACGCAGATTGGCAAGTGAACAGAAAAGGCTTTGGAGAACAAGAAGAAAAAATAAGATGGAACAGAATAAGAAAGATTTGCTCTTTGAGCAGATAAATAAAATTAGTGAGGTTATTTCAACCCTCTCGGAAAACTTCTCGCAAGAAGAAGTTGATGACGAAATAAACTTTTTGTCAGTGGTGAGAGATAACTTAAAAGATTGGGGTGAGAAAGGAAGGCTTGATGCATAGACTACCCTAACATGAGCCTATTAGGGTTTTTGAAGGATTTGCAGGCTATGGTGGAGCTACATTTGGGCTTAGGCGGGCAAAAATCAATCATAAAGTTGCTGAAAACGGAGGATATCCACCCACCCAAAACGGGGACACCCGTTCACTTTTCTTGCTCCTTAGTCTGCCAAGCCCCACCCTACTAACGTCTTAACGTTATAACGTTTAACGTTTTTGTTTTGGCATCTTGTTTTGACGTTTTTGATGTTGCTCAGACAAAAGAAAGAAGTCACGTTGCCACGAAACCACGCCTTAGAGTAAATCTAGCCCCCTTACCATGGCAGACTCGCGTTCTTACATGATAACGTTATAACGTTTAACGTTTTCAAAATCGCATACGCGTTGCCCCAACAGCCCATGGATCTTTCTATCTGCTCCATTTGTTACCACATCACTGCAAATGTGCGGCAGACATGGATTTTACCGCAAAAACACCAAATGAATTGCCACAAAAACACCAAACGTTTTACCGCAAAAACTACAAATAAAACACAGCGAAAACTCAAAATAACTTTTGTAACCAAATAAAAATCAGTAACTTTGTGTCGAAAACAAGAAACTATAAAATATGCAAGAAGATAGGCATGAAACAAGCTAAGACAAGGGCTGCCAAAACCTCCTTGCGGGGATAAAAGAACTGGCAAGGGGGCTGATGCAGATTCGCGAACGAGCAGCCATAGAATACACCCCCATAGTGGAGGAATTCTGCGCGAGGAAACACGCGTCGGAAAACGAAGTAGGACGGATGCTTGACCATCTGTTTGAGTTTGCCGACGACGAACGCATATTGCTCATGTACAAGAAGGTGTGCCGGAGATTCGTCTATGAATATCCCGAAACCATCAGTTTCTACATCATGGAGTACAAAAAAATACGATCGCGAGAGTCTTATCGGGACCGAATACGAATATCTGCTTCACGAGGACGACGACTTGTCTGACGAAGGGCGTGAAGCAAAATAGCCGGTTGCGACGGAGAGAATCCTATTTGTTAATTCCTGCGCACAATCATAATATTTACCCTTTTTTCTTCTTTTATATTGATTAGTTTTTATACCTTTGTAGTCAACAAATGACAACTCCAACAAGAAATAGTCTGTTGGTTTAACCTAACCTCTGAACTATAACATTGGAAGATATCACCAAGCGGCCTCCAACGGCTGATGCTTCATTGTATAATGGGCAGCCTACCGACACAGGCTCATCGTGTCCAAGTGCAGGACTCACCTCTTGCACGCCCTCCATCTCTAAGGACAAAGGTGGGGTGTCGGTAGAGAATGTGCCTTCTGAAAACAAGCAATGGTTTGTTCTGCGCGTTACGTATGGACGCATCCTCAAGGCAAAAGCATTAGTAGAGGCTAAAGGCTTGGAATGCTATGTGCCTCTGAGGTATAAAGAGGTAAGGAAGCAAGGAAAGAAGCGAATCATAAAAGAGCCTCTTATTTCTTCTTTTGTGTTCGTTCATGCCCCAGCAGAGCAAGTTGACTCTCTTTTGCAATGTAAGAACATCAAGGATCTTGAAAACAGGGCTTTGTTGAGTTACTATTACGACCATACTTCTCATCGCGAAAATGCGCCAACCAAGAATCCGCCTCTTGTCATTACCGATACAGCTATGGATAATTTCATCCACCTAACCTCCATAGAGAATCCTCACATCATCCCTGTCACTTCGGAGAACATCAAATATAAGCTAGGGGATGAAGTCGTGATTACAGAGGGTGAGTTTAAAGATATACGTGGAAGAGTGGCAAGGATAGCAGGTCAGCAGAGGGTGGTAGCAGAGCTTTTTGATGGGTGCTTGGTAGCTACGGCGTACATACCAAAGAGGGCAATGGAAATGTATAATGAACATAAAATCGTCAGTATATGTATGACAGACAAGACAAAACCTTCTGAGTCTCAATAACACAGATACATTGATTTCTTTTCATAAAGACATTAATGGTAATAGTTTTTCTGTCTGCGATCTAATATAACAGAGCTGGCAACAAGTCAACAGTTTGTAAACGAGTGTAAAATTCAACAAATCCTATATGGCACAGAAAATCACGATACTAGAATATGCTAACACCAAAGGTCTAACGGTCTATGATGTAACTCAAAATGCGAAGGAAAAAGGAGTAATACTACCAGAGGACCCTGAATATGTATTAGATGATTCGCAACTCAATCAAATTGATCCTATCTTCGCTCATCAAAACAAATACAAACAGATAATGTCTGGGAACAATATTGACTCTAACGAATCTGCACCGAAGACACTCACGTCAAAGAATGAAAAACAACCTAGCGAAAATCTTAGGGTTCTCAATAAAATTGACTTAAGTTCATTAAACCAAAGTTTTAGAGCTACACACAAGCCAAATAAAGAATACGAGAAGAAACAGAATAAAAACAATATTCTTTCCGAAGAAACTATTGCCCAATTAAGAGAATTTGGCAATACACATCAAAACGAGCGATTTACAGGAAAGGTTCAACGAGTTATGCATCATGGCGCATATGTAACCATTGAGAATCTTTCCGCTTTCTTATACGCAAAGGATGTCAGCTGGAGGTATATCGATGACATAAATTATTTCTTGTATGAAGGCATGGAAATTGACGTCATCATTATTGGTTATGAAGAAGAAAAGAAAAAGCTGAGAATTGGAAGAAAACAATTAATGGATGATCCTTTACTATCGCAAATCGACCAACTCTCAATTGGAGGTGAAATCCAAGGTGTTGTTAAAAAGATTATCAAAAGCCGTGCGTATATTGAAATTCAGGATGGCGCCATTGTTAAAGCTTCCATTCCGAACGGATATACCTATCCAATTGGGAATTCGGTTTCTGGCAAAATTACAAACATAGACATTAGTAATCATCTAGTAGAAATTGACATCACAAGCCACCTTGTGCCCAAAACAAGCCAAGAGGCAAAACTACCGAAAAAGAAAAAACAGCATAAACTTGAAAAGAGTATAGCTGTTGTTCAATTCTATGATAACCACGTTAATTATTTCGGAAGAGTTCTTACCAATGCTCTTGGTATTAATAACGAAGATAGTTCCAGCAAATTATACTCCATCAATCTCAATGAGAGGAATTGGAACCCAACCATTCCTCCTCAGGAAAATGATTGGATTATAATGAACCTAAGAACTTTTAAGGGACGGCGTGAAGCCACAAATGGCGCCTGGTTAACATATGACAAAAATGGACTATTATTAGCTCTTCCTTATAGAGGCATTTTTGCTAAAATAGAAGGAAAAGACTCTAAAGGATCATACCATGAGCATGACGTTATCTGTCATGTTATTGACAAGATTCTAGGAAAGACAGATGGGAAAGAAATTGTAATAGAAGCTTTCGCCGAGTATCTATCGGATTATAATAATGTAGAATATTCACAAGTTACCGAAGAATTTCTTCAGGATGACAATTTGCTTAAACGACTAATTGCATTGTTGCCAGAACTAAAATCATACACATCCGACAATGACACTTATTGCAACGCTATAAAATCCTTAGTAGCTACCATAAAAAAAAGAATTTTCACCCCAAAAGACATAAGTACCCTACAAGGACTTCCCGATGATTTCGATTTTTTCTCATGTCTTACAGAGACAATTGAATCCCTTGACAACTCATCAGAAGAGCACCAAACAGATGTTAGACATTGGCTTTCCGCACATACTTCCATATTAAATGCTTTGTTGGAAAATCCGGCAAGCCTTTCGATGAATCTGCTATATGTAATTTCTCTTATTACGCAGAGCAATTCCATCTTCAGCGAAGCTGGTAAACCATGGAACGAGACATTCGAATATCTCAAGGAAAAGTCTGATTCCGAAGCATTCTCTTTCTTGAGTTGTTATCTTTCTGATAAAGACAAGGCGTTCGTGGAACAAGCAGATTTAACAAACAAGCTTGACTATGAAACGTCAAAGAAACTAGTCTCCAAATTATTAGATGATCCACAATATTATTTAGAAGTTCTACATCTGTTGGCCGAAAGATTTATAGAAAACGATTTCAACATTATCAGCCATTATATACTAAGCGGGCTAGATGTACGACATATATATCCACAGATTGGGGAACGTCTGAATAGCCTAATAACAGAAAACGAGAAAGAGGTTCGTTCGTTTTTCAATTTGTGCATTAATAATTACATCCAACCAGCAGATATTATTTCCGTCACCAACACCGTGAAGGACGAATTATACGTTGAACTATTTGCATTAACCGCTAATCTGGAAAATCTAAACAAAATAAAAGATTTCGATTCCATACCTCTTTGGATTAATGAGCAAGAGCCTTCATTTGTTAGCCATTTTCTCCTAAGTTGTCAGAGATCTTTTGTTGATGATAAAGGCAAAGAGGCTATTGCCGATACCCTAGCCTCAATAAATAGTGAGAAATTTAGAGATTCTATCATTGAGTTATCTGAAGATTACCAGTACAAGATTCTTCAGCTATGTCCAGAAACTTACGCAAAAGACATCGTTGTTCAGTATTTTGCTTCAACCAAACTCTTTTATCTGTTTATTGGTGAGCTATGGAAGAAATTTAAATCACAAATTCCATACGTGTCCTTCGATTTAGAATCAGATGGAGACTCTATTAAGGAATTTGCTTTTAGAAAAGACGAAAAAACAACGGCGTACCAGGGAGAAGAGCAGCTTAGTACACTTCTACATGCATTAAAACATACAGAGATTATTGTTGGACACAGAATCAAAGCGTGGGATTTGGGCAGTGTATTAAGCAAGAAAGGCTTTGAGTCAAATGCATTTGTTTGGGATACTTTAGAAATGGAGATTCTATTAAATCCTTGCAGATATTCATATGCACTTCACACTGGACATACAGCACAAGAAGACACAGAACTGGTAGATCGATTATTCTGGAATCAACTCTATAGACTCTCAAAAAATGAATCTTTATGTGGCGAACTTAAAGATTTACTTCCTGCAAGAATTAACAAGATATTAGAAGTATTGAGACAACCAGAATTTTCTAAATTCTTTAGCAAGGACTCTGAAGAAGACAACTATTATCAAACCCTTGCTGATACAGATGAGCAAGTTGTATATCGTATAAAAGCAATAAACGACATTGATTCTAAGAGGCTAATTATTGCTCCTAAGCGCTTATGGACAAGAATCGCAGAATATGTGGACATGAAGTTTGTTCAGAAGCAGGAAGGTATTGAATACATGTCTATTAGTAAAAAAATGCTGCATGAAAAACCTCTTGAAGACACTTTCCTTAATGCTATCTTGAACAGATTTGTTACAATGTCAAAAACTCCCGTTGTAGCAAATCTTGCTCAATATCTTAGACTCAATTATTTACCTGACGATCTACTTGAAGAGTACGTTATTGAAAGCTCAGGAAATGTAGATTGTGCAGACATGGAGTTCCTAAGAGAAAATAGCAACCTGAAAAATTACGAACATATTTGGTTTGTTGGTTGTGAAATTGAAAATCGAGTAAATCAGTATTCATTGCCAACTCATTATTCTCCGTCTGATTTTTGGCAGAATGATAGTAGTATTCCTATGCGATTAGGCGCATCTAGATACATTGCTATAAGTCAGGAAGAACGAAAACTAAATATTTTCGATGATGTTCCATCAGAAGCAGCTAACGTATGGATAGAAAGAACTAGAGAAGGTAAGTATACTGTCAGCTACAATTATGATTTCTTCTCTATTTTAGAGTCACTGAAAAATAATACAGATGGATTGACAATAAAAACAATTCCATGGATAACTGACAAAGGGAACAACGATTCTATATATTTGGTATATAGTGAACGCGGAAGAGGATTTGATGCTTTGCAAAAACGCGTCAGTGCAACATCAAGATACAGAGCGACCTACTGGACGTATCAAATGGCTTTACTTAAAGGCATTCATTTCAATAAGGACCAACGTCCTATAATTCTTTTATTAGATGATTCTCTGGAAATAGAAAATGTCGTGTCTTATGCGAAAACATTAGGCTTCTATATTCCTGATAATGGAACTTTGGTCAGAAGACTTGAACTGATAGAACATCATAACAATGGAATGCTTGTAACAAGCAAAAATCATTTTTTTGATATCGTTGATTGGCGAAAAGATACACCATATTGTTACGTGTGGGATAATCTAGCGGTTGAGAAGCACATGATGATGTGGAATGGTTTTACAAATGAGCTTAATAAATCATTCTTGAATGATGGTATAGAAGAAAAAGGAGCATCTGCTGCAATAGGTTCGGCAAAGGACACTTACCAGTCTATATTGCAATCTATTTGGCCAGTATATGAATATTATTATCGCTTCATAAAAGCTAATAGCATTGAATCAACGATGTACGTACTTGACTCCTTCCTAGAGGAATATCACTCACTTTCAGCATTATGGGGCGTATCTTCTTATGGGGTAAAACAATTATGGACCAAAGAGGAAGAGTTTAACGATTCTCTAAATGTTAGCAAGACTTTCTTTACGGATAGCTCATCCATTTATGAAAATGATTCCGATATCGAAAAGGCTAAAGATCTTATATTCTCAGTATTAGTAAATCCCGAGCATGATCCTAAAAAGAAATGGAGCCCTATTCAAGAGGAAATCATTCCATATATCCTTAAAAGACAAGAAAACTATCTTGTCTCACTTCCTACAGGTGGTGGTAAATCTGTTTTGTTCCAAGGGCCTGCGCTCTACAATGCTGCATATACAAACAAACTGTCAATTGTAGTAACTCCATTGAAGGCTTTGATGCAAGATCAGGTGAAAGAGCTTGAAGAAAAAGGTTTTATCTCCAATGTTGATTATCTAAACGGAGACCGATCATACCAAGAAGTCAAGAGTATATATAGAAAAATTAATGGTGGCGAAATAGCGATTCTTTATGTCACTCCTGAACGTTTCCGTTCAAGAGGCTTTTTAAATGCTTTGTCCACTAGAATGGCAAATGATCATGGACTTGAGTACATGGTATTTGATGAAGCTCATTGTATTTCACAATGGGGAATGGAATTCCGTCCCGAGTATCTAAATGTTACAAAAATGTGTAAGGAGTTTAAGGATACTTATGGCGATAACATGTGTATATCAATGTTCTCAGCAACAGTGACCGACATGATATATGAACAAATAAATAATATAATTCCCGTAAAGCGATTGGGGCAAGAAAATGACAAGAAGATTTACAATCCTATCAGGAGCCACATAAAGATGGAATTCAAAGAGGTGCTTCATGATATTCCGCATCGTTTGAAAGAAATCGTTGACTATATCAAAGAACATAACATCAAAGCTCAAGAGAGCCGAATGCTTGTTTTCTGTAAAACCAGAAATCAATGCGAAGAAATGGCTTTGCTTCTAGCAGATGAATTGCACAAAGCTGGAATCCTAAGTGAAAAATTGTCAACACAAGCAATAGGCTATTTCCATGCCGGCATGGATGGAGATGATAGAGAAGAGGCATATACAAGATTCAAAGATGACAATGATCCATTATATATACTTTGTGCAACAAAAGCGTTTGGCATGGGCATGGATATACCTAACATTCACTATATTGTCCATTTAATGCCACCAAGCGTAATGGAAGATTATCTTCAGGAAGTTGGTAGAGCTGGAAGAGACAAAGATATGTATACAAAAGCAGGATTTAGTGAATCAACTCCTATACCGACCTTATGCCTGTGTTCAAAGGATGACATCAAGAAAGCTAAAGAGCAGCTTCTCCAAAGCACTCTAAGCTGGAAAAACCTTGAGGAGATAAGAGTAGCTATTAATTCGTACATTACAAAAATACAGCCAATAGATAAAACAAAAAAATATCCTGTAGTAGTTCCAAATACATTATGGGCTAGTGGACAGTTCGATCATGACTTTACAGACTTCAAACTTGGCCAGTATTGGCTTGAGCGAATGGGAAGAATCAAGATGGGATTTTTAAGTCCTGCGCATATTAATATTACAATTCTTGATCATAATTCAGCAGATCCAAATGAAGAGTCGTTAGAAGAAAGAGTCAAAAGGCTTTCTGCATCAAGTAGTGCCACACATGCTTCAGCTATTTTGAAAGAGTTGAGACGAATTCAATGGAAACAACAAAATTCAAATATTCAGGTCTCAATTCAGGAAGTTGCAGCAACTCTATCTATGCCTTCAGCAAAACTGTTAGATAGTTTGATTTGGTGCGAGAAATTTAAAATCATTCGAATAGAAGAGGAAACTCGATGCCGCATTGCATTCACTAGACTGAGTGAAGTATCATACTTGCTGGGCGAGAATTCACATGATGTAGCATTCCATGTCATATTGAATGCTACAAGATTACTCTTACAGAATAATGGATTAAGAATCGAGAAGAATTATACCCTTTCCGATCTTCGTCAATTCATTAAAAAATCAGATACGCTAGAAGAAATTATAAAGACGGTCATCAACACTGATGAAGACGGCAAGAAGTATACAGAAAAATACATGACTTGGTATAACGAGAATGATAAACAAAAAAATAAGGGCTTGTCCATTGCTCGATCATACCATAATGATTTATACAAGAAACGTCTGAGACAAATCATTACATTATTGGAAATTATTCCTGATGTAAAAGTAAAATCATTCATAGACACACAGAAAAAATGTGTTCTTCAATCTGTAATAGTAGAGGAAAATACATGGAAAGATTTTTTAAATGATTTTCAGGCCGACTGTTTGAAAACCTTGGAATATATCAACAAACTCCTAAACGCTACAATTCGTTGGTCTGACGCTGCTATTGAGTTGGGATTTGAAAACAAAGGATTTGTATATTTCGAGAATCTTCTACGATTTCTAAATGGAATGGCATACATCGCTACGGATGCATTACTTCCTACCGGCATTGAGATATATACAACGGACGATTCTGAAAAAGTAATTTTTGAGAACGTTGAAGAAGATTCGAAAGATTATCAAGACAAAGTCGCATTTGATGAAGCTATAGAAATCAGGAATCTTCGCTTATACGTTATGGACGTTCTCACAACAAAGATTCATTCAAAACAGGAATTCCAAGAATTGATAGGATCGTATTTTTCAATAAAAGAATCCGAGGACTTTAGAACCTTATTAAGCAAATACTACGAAGAGTCTGATCCTATTTGGGAAGCTCTTTATGCCAAGGCAATAGAAGAGGCAGAAAAACTATTAAATCCTGAGCAAAGGGCCATCTACAATGAGAACTCAAATGAAAATATTAACGTTGAAGCGGGTCCTGGATCAGGGAAAACACATGTTCTGACATTAAAATGTGCAAAACTAATATACCATCAACATGTAAATCCTAAGAGCATCTTAGTGTTGGCTTATAACAGGGCCGTAGTTATTGAGCTAAGAACTCGTTTGACTAAACTATTTGCATCGTTAGGATTGAGTCGATCAGCAAGTCAATTACATGTATACACTTTCAGCAGTTTTGCTAAAAGAGTGTGCGGAGATACCGCACTCTCTGGATGTGAAATGAATGAGTGGGAAGGAGTACTACTCGATACGATAAAAAACAAGCCTAATGACGTTCGTGCTGCAATGCCAGATCTTCAATATGTATTTATTGATGAGTTCCAAGATATTACTCAAACACGACTTGATGCTATGTTTGGGTTAAAAAAAATCTATAATGGCCTCACGTTCTTTACAATTGGAGACAAAAATCAAAGTATTTATGGATTTGAGAAGAAGGAATCCATGGATCCAAACTATTATTACAAGCAACTGTACGAAACTTTACATCCCCAAAAGATGGAAATGTATATTAATTATCGTTCATATCCTAAGATCCCCGAAGAAGCAAATCGCTATCTCCCAGAAGATTCTCGTCCACCTGTTATATGCAAAAATGACAAAAAAACGAACCAAAATCAGAGTATGTGTATATTTATCAAGACAACAGGGACTGGTCAAAGGATTTTGGAGGATACGTTCTGTGGTTAAAAGAACAAGGTGTGACTGATTTGGCCGTGTTCTTCAGAACGAATAACGAAGTCTATCACGGTTACTCACTTATAAAAGCCCTTAATCTACCTGGTATTAGAATCAGAATACAAGGTGCTTCTACATGTGAGTTATATAGAATGCGTGAGATCTTTGCTGTACTCACACTACTGGATACTGAATGTAATAAGAAGATCAAACTGGAGAATAACCAAACAGAATATGAATTGAAGGAAAAAATTGCATATTGGATGAGTCAACGTCCTAATTGGGACTCATTCTATATGGATTTTGCATTTGTGCTAATACTCGATTATCTTGATTTCGCATCGACAGATGAGGAATCACATACTTATGGAGATATGGCTGATAGTATTAGAGAGACCTTAAAAGAAGACAATCCACAGTTATATAAGCTATATGACGATGAGCGGTTCCAAAACAGACGTATATTATTAGACCAACAGCTTAATGTAGTGCTTACCACTATGCATAAAGTGAAAGGTTTGGAGTTTGATGCTGTCATTATAACACCATCTGTAACGTCTCTTCCTTTTAACCCGACTGAAGATATTGATGAGTCTATTCCACTCTCCCCTAAAGACATAGAACAAATTGAGGAAGAGAGAAGACTGCTATATGTTGCTTATACTCGTGCAAAGAAATATCTCTTCGTTTACAAAGGCAATAGAGAAAGGGCTGTTGAAAACATGCAGCGCTTTACCAGCCTTGAAGACCAATGGGGAATAAGGGAAAGAAATGTTGGACTCGACAATTATAATATTGGATTTAATGCTGGATTTAATTTTAATGGTAATAAAGCTATCGCATATAATGTGCGAAAAAATGATCCTGTAGTAATTAAACGTCACATAGGTATGACCAAATTTGGTCAGCAATTTACTACATATAATATCATTCATAATGGAAGCATTGTTGGTCAACTATCCAGAAGTAGCAGTATAGACCACCGTATGAGAACCAATAATATAGAATTATTGACTGGTTTTTTTGTCAGCGATGTTTTCTATTGGTCTTACCAAGACACATTGGATGCAGATAAAAGAAAAGAGAAGGAATTTTTAAAAAATCCCGCAAAATTCAACTTTAAAAAGCCAGAGCCTTTTGCCCCAAAATGGTGCGAAGATGCCCGCAATCAAGGTTATGTATTTATTGTAGATATTGCCGGTTATGGCAAATAAAATTGAAATTTATGAGCTTAATATCACATGAAATTAGCAGAGCTGATAATGCTGGCGAAATCAGCCAATTTCGTTCCACATTGCCGATCATGCAAAAACAATATCAGGGAAAGAATGAAGTCGTACTATATGCTGAAAACGGAGGATATCCACCCACCCAAAACGGGGATATCCGTTCACTTTTCTTGTTCCTTAGTCTGCCACAAGCCCCACCCTACTAACGTCTTAACGTTATAACGTTTAACGTTTTTGTTTGGCATCTTTGTTTTGACGTTTCGGCTTTGCTCCGACTGGCAGCATGTTTGACGGACGCTTGATACAACAACTCAACCCCATGGCAGTTGCATCGAAACGTTGCAACCCTTTGCTCGCCGATTTCTTTCATCGTTTAAAACTGATGGAACGGAGAGGGAGTGGTATGAAGAAGATTATAGGTGAATATAAGCGGTTTGAATAATTGGAGAATTACCATGCTCCGGAGTTCAATTCCAATGCTTCTGAATTTCATGTTACCCTATGGAACCTCAATTATGACATGGATGTCATAAAAGACGACCCTCGTGTCGTAAAAGCACCCGAAGAGGTCGTAAAAGAGGCAGAAAATGTCGTAAAAGCCAAAACCAATGTCACAAAAGAATTCGTTAAGGCGTATTCTGGTGATATCCGTTCACTCTTCTGGCTTCTTAGCCTGCCAAGCCTACCCAATCAACGTTATAACGTTTAACGTTTTTGTTTTGGCTTCTTTACTTTGACGTTTTCGAAAACGCATGCGCCTGTACCTGGGAAGAAAGTTTTAACTTGAACTTGCGCTGCCGCAGCGGCTCACACGGAATAGCGAACTGCGCAAAAACACCAAACGAATTGCCACAAAAACACCAAACAAAATACCACAAAAACACCAAACAAAACGCCACAAAAATACCAAACGCCTTGCAGAATCCGCAAGAAACCAGTATCTTTGCAGCATCATTATATAGCAAACAATATGGAATACCTCAAAAGGACTGCCGATGAGCATTTGAGCTTATTACTTGCCTCTTCGGGAGCTGTACTCATAGAAGGTCCCACCTGACTTCGTCACTTTTTCAAAATATGTTTGTAAGTGCTTGATAATCAGTGGTTGCTTTTGTTGCTTAGGGAGACGCGCAAAAAGTCGGGTAAAATAGCATGCTCGCCCCCCTATACGAGAAAAGCCCTGTTTTTTGCATTCTTGCCGAGAAAAATTGTAAGATTTATATTTCTTGGGGTACGCAATGACGAAGTCAGGAAAAGGACTGCCGATGAGCATTTGAGCTTATTACTTGCCTCTTCGGGAGCTGTACTCATAGAAGGTCCCAAATGGTGTGGCAAGACAACAACTGCGGAACAACAGGCTAATAGCACTATCAGCCTGCAGGATCCTGACATGCGTGACAAATACCAAGCTACAATCAGGGTAAAACCTTCACTTCTTCTGGCTGGTGACACGCCACGTCTTATAGATGAATGGCAAGAAGCTCCTGTGCTATGGGATTCGGTACGAGCTATGGTTGATAAGCGAAATGAGTTTGGGCAATTCATTATGACTGGTTCAAATTCGATTGACCCGAAGAAGAAAAGTGAATTTATCAAACATTCAGGCAGTGGACGAATTGCAAAGATGCAAATGCTCACCATGAGTCTCTATGAATCCTTGGAATCGAACGGCCTTATTTCATTAAAAGAGCTATTTGACAACAAGGATTTGGACATTGATGGTTTGACGTCAGACATGTCTATCGAGAAACTGATATTTGCAGCCTGTCGTGGCGGATGGCCCGCATCATTATACGCAAAATTCGACAAAGCCAAACTGCAAATAGCCAAGAACTATGTGAAGACTGTATGCGGTGCCGATGTATCGTCAATAGATGGGATCAAGCGAAATGAAAAGGTTGCAAGTACAATACTTCAGAGTTATGCACGCAACATCTCGACGCTAGCCAAAAAGAGCGTGATATACCGAGATGTCAACGAACACTTGGAGGGGGTCAGCACCACTTCCTTCGATACATACATTGACGCACTTGAGCGTTTGTTTGTCATTCAAGACATTGAGGCATGGAGTCCTGCCATCCGTTCCGCATCAGCCATACGACGAGGTTTGAAACGTGAATTTGTTGATCCATCTATTGCTGTTGCTGCATTAGGTTTGTCACCAGAAGCTCTTTATACAGATTTGAAAACTTTTGGTTTCTTGTTCGAGTGTATGGCAATACGTGACCTGAAAGCCTATTCATTATCACTTGGTGGTTCCATTTCATATTATCATGACAGATATGATTTGGAAGCAGATGCCGTTCTGCATCTCGATGATGGACGCTACGCTCTAATCGAATTCAAACTAGGTAGTCGAGAAATAGAAGAAGGAGCGGAACATCTGAAAGAAATCAAAAGACTGGTGCAAGAACATAATATTACAGAAAAACAAATCAAACTACGTGAACCCGACTTGCTGATGGTTATCACAGGTGGAGAAATGGCCTACACTCGTCCGGATGGTGTCAAAATCATTCCGCTGGCTTGCTTGAAAGACTAACATGTGATGCAGTTAACCTCAAATCGGTCATTAAAAATAGCAAGAAGCTTTTTCTAATGACCGATTGGGGATAAACAAATATCGTAGAGGTTATGACCAGGAGGGAAACATTAGCATTTTGCTGCCTATCAACACCGTTACAGGAACAGGTTCCTTCACGAACCCTTGAGAAGCATTGTCCGTGTTGTAGTCTTAACGTTATAACGTTTAACGTTTTCGTAAACGCATACGCACGAGCGGCCCACGGAAATTACAACTGCTCCTACAACATAAAAACAGAGGGTGTGTCAAAACTCTCTTATTCTTAAAAAATCACAAAGCCCTGACTTTCACAAGCCAGGGCTTTGCTATGTCTAAAAGTTGTTGT
>ERZ780045.105-NODE-105-length-18169-cov-3.94844_pt1 | contig 18169 bp, 9 predicted proteins | sample MGYA00511924_ERZ780045 | MGnify/ENA primary metagenome ERZ780045 (study PRJEB29588, sample SAMEA2154082) | human gut metagenome | biome: human gut; feature: human-associated habitat; material: faeces | place: Denmark | collected 2008/2010 ... | reverse complement strand
GTATCCTGATTGGAGCCTACGGGCCTCGTCTGCATCTGGTGACTTATACCACACGTAGTGCTAACCTGATGCTCCGAGGTATTGGATTGTCTCTCTATCTGGCTTGTCTTGGACTAGATGCCGGAGCACACTTCTTTGAAACGGTTATGCGTCCGGAAGGAGCCTTGTGGGTAGGCATCGGATTCCTGATAACCTTTATTCCTGTCGTTATCATGGCGTTAGTATCCCTTCGCCTGTGCAAAATGGACTTCGGAAATACATGCGGTATGCTCTGCGGAAGTATGGCCAACCCAATGGCACTGAACTATGCCAATGACATTATTCCAGGAGATGAACCTTCGGTAAGCTACGCGACAGTCTACCCTCTCGGAATGTTTACCCGCGTCATCATAGCACAATTAGTGCTTATGTTATTTTTATAGAAACTTTTAAATCACTCGATATCATGAAAACCTACAAACAAATTACCCCGGAAATGATACAGAAGGATATCCGCTACCTGGAACTCCTTTCACACGATTTCCCCAACCTGGCTGCAGCCAGCACGGAAATCATCAACCTGGAGGCCATTCTGAACCTTCCGAAAGGAACTGAACATTTTCTGGCCGACTTGCACGGGGAATACGAAGCTTTCCAGCATGTGCTCCGCAATGCTTCCGGAGCTATCAAACGGAAGGTAAACGAGATTTTCGGCAACAACCTCCGCGAAATGGAGAAAAAGGAACTCTGCACGCTGATATATTATCCGGAACAGAAGTTACAACTGGTAAAAGAAGTGGAAAAAGACCTCGTAGACTGGTATGTCATCACCCTGAACCAGCTGGTAAAAGTTTGCCAGAATGTATCATCCAAATATACACGTTCAAAGGTACGCAAGGCACTGCCTGAAGAATTCTCCTACATCATTCAGGAGTTACTTCACGAAAGTCCCATGGACCCCAACAAGCAGGCCTACATCAATGTCATTATCCGTACCATCATTGACACACGCCGCGCCGATGACTTCATCATTGCACTATGTAACCTGATACAGCGACTGACCATCGACTCACTGCATATCTTAGGAGATATTTTCGACCGTGGTCCTGGTCCTCACATCATCATGGACACGCTTTGCGACTACCATAACTTCGACATCCAATGGGGTAATCACGACATCCTCTGGATGGGAGCCGCATCAGGAAATGATTGTTGTATTGCCAACGTACTGCGTCTGGCCATGCGCTACGGACACCTTACGGCATCAACCTGCTTCCATTGGCCACCTTCGCCATGGAAGCATACGCCAACGACCCATGCGAATACTTTGCTCCTAAGATTGCCCCCGAAAGCAGTTCATACAATGATAAGACCTTGCGGCTCATCTCACAGATGCACAAGGCCATCACCATTATCCAGTTCAAGCTGGAAGCTGCTGCCATCCGGCGTCATCCGGAATTCGACATGGACAACCGTCTGCTGTTGCACCACATCGACTTCAAGCGGAAAGTATTCCAGCTAGACGGAAAAGATTACGAAATGCGCGACTGCCTGTTCCCGACCATCGACCCGGAAAACCCATACCAGTTGACGGAGGAAGAAGAGGAAATCGTACAGAAATTGCACAAATCTTTCACGGGAAGTGAAAAGTTGCGCAAGCACATGAAATGTATTTTCCGTTACGGATGCATGTACAATGTATGCAACTCCAACCTGCTCTTCCATGCTTCTATGCCGATGAATGCCGACGGAACACTCAAGGAAGTTGAAATTCTTGGAAAGAAATACAAAGGAGAAGCCTTACTCAAGCGTGTTGGCCAGCTTATCCGTACGGCTTATTTTGCAGAAGAAGACAATTCTGAAAAAGCATTTGCCAGAGACTTCATCTGGTACCTGTGGTGCGGAAAGAATTCTCCCGCCTTTGACAAGAGCAAAATGGCTACCTTCGAACGTTATTTCCTGACCGATAAGGAAACGCACAAAGAAGTAAAAGGTTATTATTACACTTTGCGCGACCGTGAAGATATCTGTGACATGATTCTGGATGAATTCGGCGTGGAAGGAGAACATCGCCACATCATCAACGGACATGTACCGGTAAAAGCGGTCAAAGGAGAGAAACCGATTAAGGCCAATGGTAAACTGATGGTTATTGATGGAGGATTCTCCAAGGCTTACCAACCGGAAACGGGTATTGCAGGCTACACGTTGGTATACCACTCACGCGGTTTCCAGCTTGTACAGCACGAACCCTTCACTTCTACCCAAAAAGCCATTGAAGAAGGACAAGACATTAAGTCGACCACCCAAATCGTAGAATTGAGCAGTCAGCGCATGATGGTGAAAGATACCGACAAAGGACGCGAACTGATGGTACAAATTGAAGATTTAAAGAAACTGCTGGTAGCTTACCAGAACGGTATCATCAAAGAAAGAGGTATTTAAGCTTCTACCATATTATTCAATCAAAGAAAAAAGAGACTATTTCGTTTTACCGGGAATAGTCTCTTTTTTTAATTACACAAAATAAAAATGGTTGGCGTCCACACAATCACTTGCTCACACGCCAACCGAAATCTAACTAACTTTTGTTTAACTATTATTTATTGCCAATATAATAGCCTAAATGAGTAGGTTGATTATAACCTATATTCTGCATCGCCTGACTCATGTCATAAGTATGATCTGTCATAAGATGCGGGAAACGATGCTCTGTCGGATAATTCGTAGAGAAAATATAAATCGCTGACTGATCTGGAGAACCCATGATAACTTCCTCACGCCAGTCACCCAAGAAATCACCATAATAACAAGGATTATATTTTGTACTATGATTACCGTCATTACTTCCATATCCAGTTGCAAAATTCACAAGACGGTTCTTGTTCGTTCTCGGATTAGCTTTATAGCTTACAATCAAGGCACGGTCAAACAACTCACGTGTCAGCTCTCCACTCCACCAAATGGCCGCATTATATAGTGTACCACCACCAATACCAGTAGGCATATCAGAGCTTACAGGTACATCTGTAGGACCTCCACAATTATACATTCCAGAATTCATCGAAGACCAATATTCCATATTCGGACTATCAGGATCTACATCTGCTACAATACAACGTCCCACATCACCATGCATTCCAGCTCCATGAGCAGAAATCAAAGAACCATCACGCGCATCAATAACCTGACATCCATATCCTAATCCTTGTACAGAATATGTATTTTCTTCCTCAAATGAAGCAACAATCTGCAAACCGTCACGATCTTTGATAAACTTACCTACATGCAAACAGTCTCCATGTCCGTTTCCTGTACACCAAAGCTCATTTCCATTGTCATCAATTGCAGCTTGTCCATACAATACTTCATCTTTTCCATCATTATCCAAGTCTGCTACACGGAAAGCGTGAGAACACATTGCCAGCCATTTTTCGTCATGATCTTTTGTATCAAACTTCCAACGGTTTTCCAACTCTGATCCCTTCAAATCAAAGGCCCAAACTTGCCAGTTCTTATACACACCACGAGTTACAATCAAACTCGGATTAGAAGTTCTAGCGCCTGTTGTTGGATCTGGAATTCCATCCAAATAAGCAGCTCCAATAAAGAAACGATCCATACGGTTTCCGTAATCGTCACCCCAGTAATCTCCCCAATATTCAGCACGTTCCACTTTAGAACCTTCTCCTCCGCGAGGAATATTATCCGTACGTGCAATTTCACGACCGTCATATCCACGACATATTGAGATATACTCAGGACCTTCAAAAATCAAGCCACAAGTAGTAGGAAGTCCAGCACCTGAAGCCCATCCGGTACCATTTAAATCACGGATACGATAATCATGAACTTTTCCATCTTCACCTGTAATCATCTTTCCATCTGCAAACTGAGTACCTTCAGCAGAACGGAAAGCGATTTCACACAATCCATCACCATCAAAATCGTACAATATATAAGAAGTATAATGAGAGCCTGAACGAATATTAACTCCCAAGTCAATACGCCAAAGGAAAGTTCCATCCAGTTTATAGGCCTCCAACAAAGTGGTACCACTATGCCATCCCCCTTGATTAGCTCCATCATAAGGTTCACGTTTAACCACAATTTCCATTTCACCATCACCATCCAGTTCACCTACCTGAATATCATCTGCTACATAAGAACCACTTTCCGGCAATTCAATTGTAGAAGGATTTGCATTCAATGTAATTTTACGGTAATAAGTTTGAGCCATCTCTGGCGTAAAATCACACTCACAAATTGTTTCAGTGTTTCCAGATAATGTAACACGATAATGATTTGCTTTTGTAGCATCTATATTTTCATCCAGAAAACAAGTTGAATTAAGCAGTGCCTCGCCATTCAATTTTACTTCCTGCCCTCCATCTACCGATTTATAAATATCAAATGCCACGTTAGACGGATCGCTTTGTAATAGTCGCCAACTAACTAAAGCACCGTGTATAAAAGTAGTAGAATTAGCATCCGCATCAGGAGTAGGATCATAACTTACCCACATAGCCCGACCGTCTTTTACCACTTCAGAGGGAAGTGCAGGCAGTTCTTCTGTATCACCACCTCCTGGTTGCGGAGCCGGAGTTTCTTCATCCGAACATGCTGATAATGCAAAAAGACAGACAGCACCTAAGAAACTTGTAAATAGTCTTTTCATGATATCTTATATTTTTAAATATTTATACTTTTCCGGAATCCGGGACTTACCAGCCCGGATTCTGACTTAAATTAGGATTTTTCATTCTCTCGGATTGAGGTATCGGGAAGAGATACATCTTATCGTCCCACTGACGAGTATTTACCACTGTAGAATAAGAATAAGCAGTATTATCTCCTGTTTTTGAGATTTGCAAACCTTCTATATTTACAAAATATTTGTCAGCTTCTTTCCAACGACGTACATCCCAAAAACGATGTCCTTCAAAAGCAAGTTCCACCATACGTTCTTTTTTATAAGCCTCCCAAAACGCATCATTTGACATATTTAACGGGAAGGCAGGCATTCCTACTCCTTCACGTTCACGAGTCATACTAGCTGCCTGACGAGCCGACATGGTAAACTCAGCATCCGTTGCATCCGCACTTCCTAAGTAACGGAATACAGCTTCTGCATAATTCAAATAGAATTCTCCCAAACGATAAGTTATCCATGTATGATAAGCCGACTTATTGGTACTATTAGAACGAAGGTCAATGTCTCCCTGGCAATATTTTTTCAAATAATATCCAGTTGGAGTACCTCCGTTCAGAGGTTGTCCGTTTGCTCCTCCCTGGTAAGTATAAATCGGAGTTTCATTCCATGTCGGCCATCCAGTTTCCTCATTTACACAAATAGTCATTCTCAAACGTGGGTCACGGTTTTCATAAGGTTTTGCCGGATCAAATACACGGCTCCCCTCTGCTGTCCATACTCCATCAACTAGGCGAACTGAATAACCATCAGTAGTCTCATATGCATCTACCAAGTTTTGTGTCGGACAGTTTCCTCCATTTCCACCTTCAATTCCGGCAGGATAATTATACGACTCCATGGTACTGGACTCACGATTCGCACGACGACCAAAAATCAATTCATCTGTAGCATTCTTATAGTTATTTTTATCCCATAAAGAAGCATAGTCACTAACCAGTTTCATGCCACGTTCATTCACACAATAATCCAACAATTCTTTATTTGCTGTAGCTGCACGATGCCATAGTTCTGGATTGTTATCCGTATTAAACAACGGACTTGCTGCATAAAGAGCCGCACGAGCTTTCAAGGCCAGCACTGTAGCTTTATTTACACGACCTGTTTCAGGAGATTCGCTAGGCAACACCACATCTGCAGGAAGGTTAGCATAGTCTTCAATAATGGAATCCTTAATTTCATCACACTCCGAAATAATATAATCAAAAATATCTTTAGCCGGAGTACGACTCAATGTATTACTCTCATCTGCACTCAAGAAATGATCGGTAAACGGCACATCTCCATACTGACGCACCAGATTAAAGTAAAAATAGGCACGCAGAAAACGTACTTCATACTGATAGTTATTGTAACGGAACATCTGAGGTTTATAGTCTGCATTCTGCTCTAATTCCGGAAATGTTAGTCCAAGATATTTATCCAAAAACAAATTGCAATTTGAAATACCCGAATAACATGTACTCCAAGTTCCGCTTTGAGCATTGGTCGGACTCCATGAGCCATTATAAAATGTCTCAATAGAATTTCCTGTATATGCATACTGTGACTCATCAGTAGCCGATCCTAATATTGCTCCAGAATAATTACCAAAATCAGTATCCAAATCCAGGTAAATAGTGGTAATCAGACCTCCGACATTACTAAAATTCAGCTTCACAAAATCTTCATCATAATTATTATATTCATGGTAGTTCATTTGGTCTGAGCACGAAGCCAATGCTCCCATACACAACATACCATAGACAATTTTTCTAAGTTTCATTCTTCGTTTCTTTTAAGATTAAAAACCTACTTTCAAACCTACAATCAGACTCTTGTTCAATGGGTTTGTCGCTCCATAAGATTCAGGGTCTAACACATCAATCTTATCAAAGCACAGCAAATCAACTCCTCGTACATACAATCTTGCATCGCCGATGAATTTTGTTTTCTGCAACCATGATTTAGGGAAGTTATAATAAACTTCAATATTGCGGAGTTTCAAGAACGAACGATCTGCCAACCACACTGTATTTGTCTGGTAGTTGTTCGTATTACTCTGAGTACTCAATCGAGGATATTTTGCATCTTGGTTATCAGGAGTCCAACGATTTTCATAATAATGAGTAGAAAGCGTTGTTGTGCTCAGCAAAGGCCAGAACATACTCTTCGTATTCAGGATGGCAGAATAACGGCCTGTTCCCTGGAACTGTGCGTCAAAGCCAAGTCCTTTCCATTCTGCTCCCAAATGGAACGTATAGTAGATTTCTGGAGCAACAGTGCTATAACCTATAGCCGTTACGTCATTACTGTCGATTATCTTATCTCCATTCACATCACGATACTTAATATCTCCTGGATATACAGTTCCGAAACTTTGAGGCAGGCTATTAGCAATATCATCCGCATCTTTGAAGAAACCTACAGCTTCCAAACCATAAATCTGATTCAAAGAGTGACCAGTTTGCACAAGATTATCATACATTCTAGGTTCCTCCAACTGCTCTTTAATTTCGTTTCGATTCCAGTTAAAGCTACCTCCTGCATTCAATACTACATCTCCGATACGCTTCGTATAATCAAGGCTAAACTCACCTCCCCAACTATCTACCACACCTGCGTTTTCATACGGAGGAGTCTGTCCTAAGACAGCCGTGTATTTACCTTCAGAAGAAACCCAGATATTATTTCTACGCTGGTAATACGCATCGACTGAAAGATTCAAGCCCTTAAAGAGCGTAGCATCTACACCGACATTATATTTATATCCTCTTTCATGTGTATAATTTGTGCTAGCCAAACGACTGAGTTCCGTAGTACCAAATGAAGAATCATACGCACTATTGAACATATAGCGTGTACCTGTTGTAGTGTAAATCTGATCCCAGTAATCATACACATCACTAGCCGGCAAATAATCTGCATTGATAATACCAAATGAAGCACGAAGTTTCAAGAAATCAATCCATGCTGCATTATTCATAAAATCTTCTTCAGAAAGTACCCATGCTGCAGACACTGTAGGAGAAAATGCCCATTTATGTCCTGGAGCAAGCAGACTAGAACCAGAACCAACCAAAGCCAGATCCAGGAAATAACGCTTGTCATATCCATAATGAGTAAACCATGACACATTCTGACGATAAATTGTCGTATTCAGCCCATATGAATCACGATATTCATATTCCCATTTCAATTGAGAATACACGTCATGTTTATCGGCAAAGTTTCGGTTGTAGCTAAATCCACCAGAGAAGTTAAACTGACGTGTCCAGTTGTTTATACTTCCGTCTTTTCCCATTTCTGTAGGTTCACCTCCAGTTGTATGTGTATACAAAGGACCTGTTAAATCAGTATAGCTTACCGAGTATCCACCGTAAGTATAAGCCTGGCTATGATCTTCCCATATAGAAGAATAATTATCGTATGCCAGTCTGAAATTAAATCCCAATCCTTCAGTCACAGCAGACAAGTCTTGCTCCAGAGTCAAATCAGCAAACAAGCTACGAGTATGTCCTTTTGAATAAGCAGCCCCTTGTGATTGAGCTACCGGATTCTGAGTTCCTAACCAAGTGGTATTGTTTCCTCCCCACAATCCATCTTCATCTTTAATAGGAAAAGCTGCTGCAGGCACAGTATAAATCATATCCCAAAGATTTGCAGAAGCACCCGGACGAAGAGATTCAGACAAAGTACCCAAAATATTTACTTTCAACTTTGTGGTATTGCTCACGTCAATATCCATGTTAGTACGTAAATTTGCACGAGAGTATTTGTTTTGTGTAGAATATCCTTCGTTCATATCACCTTCTTTTACAAATCCTCTATCTGTTACCAGATTAAGCATAGAATAGTAACGGAACTTAGAACCACCGCCACGGAATTCAATTGTATATTTATTGGAAATACCTGAATCCTTAAACGTCTCATCCAACCAGTTCACATTCGGATACAAATAAGGGAAATCTCCATTACGGAAATATTCCACTTCCTTATCTGCATAACGAGGAGACAAACCTTCATAGCCACGTGCCTCATTATAAGCTTGTGCATAAGTAGCCGCGTCTACAAATTCCGGTTTACGATCCATATAATTATTTACGTGATCATACGTAAACCTGATTTCCTTAGAATTGTATTTACCTCGTTTGGTTGTAATTAAAATTGCTCCGTTAATGCCTTTATAACCATACAAAGCAACAGCTGCGGCATCTTTCAGAACTGATACAGATTCTACTTCTTCAGGACTTAGCAAACTCATATCTCTTTCCAGTCCATCAACCAATATTAATGGAGAACTGCTAGACAGACTCTGAAGTCCTCTCACATAGAAAGTGGGTTCCACATCTGCATAGTTTCCTGAGTTTTGCAGAACCACCATACCCATCCCCTGTCCTATCAGAGAGTTAGATACATTTTTAGCACTGCGCTTATCAAAATCTTCATTATAAATAGTAGACACTGCAGCAGTAGATTCAGCTCTGGTAAAAGTACGGCCTGCTCCTACATCGATAGACTGTCCCTCATAATTCAATACGACCTTTATCAATGATTTTCCTTCTGCTTTTACTGTAGTCATACCTTTATCCACAGATACTATATTCAATTGTTGTCCAGCAGAAGCCTCTATTGAAAATTTTCCATCCTTATCAGTCTCTACTCTAGTTTCTGGCATACCTTTCACCATGACCGAAGCACCATAAACCGGATGCCCCCATTTATCGACAACCATACCTCTGATATTGTTGTCTGCATCTTGAGCACCTGCAGGAATAGCCAAACAGGCAAGGCATGCCCACATCAGATTTTTATATTTTTTCATAAAGCTATTATCAAAAATCAATTACTTATATATTTACCAATCACCAGCCAGGATTTTGAATCAGTCCATATCCCTTGTTTATTTCTGTCTGAGGGAACGGTGACAAATACCATTTTGAGTCAAAACCATAATCCCACCAATAACGACGGATATTATGTAATGTAAACTTCTCATAGTCAAAATGAACTGGCTGAGCTGCCCCCTGATTTTGATCACCTTCAAACCATTTTGTTTCTATACGGTTTCCATTCTCATCCAAACGATAAATCAAAAGTCCATGTAACTCTTTTTCAAACCGGTCTGCTCGTTTATAACGAATCAAATCAAAGAAGCGAGCATCTTCCATACCAAGTTCACAGACACGTTCGCGTAACAACTCTTCCAACAAATTATCCTTATTTGAAGTCAGATTCTTTTCAGGATTACAATCCTCCAACTTACCAAGTCCCACGCGTTCACGTACTTTATTAATCCAAGTCAAAGCTCCCGCATTATCTCCTTTAGACTGAAGTAAAGCTTCTGCATAAGTCAAATATATATCAGAAAGACGCAAAGTAACCCACTGGCAATATTGACGCTGATACTCAGTACCCAGGTAATATTTCATGTTATCATAACCAGTTGCAAAGCGCATTGTTTCATCGCGTGAATTATTTCCAGCGTCATAACCACCTACCCAAAGCTCATAAGGCTGTCCAGACATTAAACCGGCTGTATTTGACCAGTCTAACATTTTAGGTAAGCCATTTACAATTACGCTTTCATATAAACGAGGGTCACGAGTGAGTTCAAGGTTATTTTCTGCCAATGTACCTTTCATGAACATCTCATCCAATTTACCTTCGGATTCGGTTTCTTCCCAATTGAAAGGTTTTCCATCAGCCCATGGGAACATTTCCACATATTCCTGCGTAGGAGTATAAGAATTACGTCCCAGGTCACTCCAACTATGCCAATAATAAGTACTAGAATTAAAGGCATCACCCATCTGAACTCTGACAGAATGAATGACTTCCTTACTTCCCTGATAAATATATCCCATACGATAGGCATAACGATAACCGGCAGGCGTTGTATTAACAGACTGGTTCAATTCATAAAAACCACGGGCGTTCAATTCACGCATGAAATCTTCACAAGCTTTCAAGCAGTTGTCCCACAATTCCTGACGATATCCTCCATACCATACCAGATGCTGTTGCTCAGCTTCAGATGCCCCTCCGGCATAAGCCTGATTGTCATTAAACAAAGGAGATGCAGCAAATTGCCAGATTTTACATTTCAAAGCCATAGCTCCAGCCATAGTCCAACGTCCTACATAAGTCGCACTTCCATCTGCACCATTTCCATAAGCCCAAGGAAGTGCTCCTGAATCAATAGCTTCGTCCAGCATCTTAATCATATAATTTACGGTCTCTTCTACCGTAGCACGCGGGCATTCATAACTAGATTCGTTTCCTTCAAAAGATGCATAAAGTAAAGGAAGCCCTCCGTAATGACGAAACATATCAAAGTAACGTACAGCAATCAAGCATTTGGCTTCCGCAATCATACGTGCCTTTTCATTAGCGTCCAAATCTGGTACACGATCTATATTTTCCATCAATAACCAGCACCAGCGCACTACTTCCCAAACCTTTTCGTCGTTATAACAAAATTTATCCTGACGACGACTATAGTTAGCGGTATGAATGCCACTGTAATATTGAGAATAAAGCTGCGCATCACGCCAATGCAACTGCCAGCAATCTGTTAAAGCCTCTACCTTACCACAATACGGACTACTTGACACCGGTAAGGATGTATCATCCTTATAAGGCAATCCATAATACTGTCTTCCATAAATAGAATTTAGAAATTGTTGTGTGTATACCACACTCCCAAAAACCGTATCTACAGTAGCAGTACCACCCGGAGCCTTATCCAAAAATGAATTTCCGAATTTTATATCGTCCACGCAAGACGTAGCAATCAAATTAGCTGCTACACATGCGCCGAACAGAAGTTTATATCCTAATTTCATATTTTCTATCTTTAATTATTTAGAATCCAAGTTTCAAACTCAAAGTATAGGTCTTTGACAACGGATAAGAAGGAGCATTTGAAGCTCTAGTTTCCGGATCTCCCCACATATAAGGCGTCAATGTCCACAAGTTATAACCACTAAATGCCAACTGGAAAGTATTCAACCCCAACTTCTTCATTATTGGAAGATTAAAATTATAAGCAACCTGCAAAGTTTTCAAGCGCAAATATTTTGAATCCTGCTCATACAATGTAGAAGTGGCATAGTTATTATCACGGTTAGTAAATGTAGCACGAGGATATTTAGCACTTTGTGAAGGGTTTTCCTCTGTCCAAGTATTATCCAAATGGTATGCCAACAAACCTCCCTGAGAAGCATCTGAAGATGAATAGAAAGGCTGACGGAACACATCTGAAATCATACGGCTCACGTTCCATGCCCCTGTCCATTGTGTATTAACCTCCCAGTTTTTCCAGCTAAAACCAAGCGTGACACCTGCCATATATTCCGGATCATCTGTATAACCGTAATCATAACTCATATCATTTGCATCAATCTTTCGGTCACCATTCAAATCGACATATACCGCATCTCCATCGCGCAAAGTCTGAATTTGTTCCGGATAAGGACGATTAAATGTCTGCTCATACAATTCTGGAGTCTGTTCATCATAATAACGGAAAAATACATACTGTGAGCGTGCTCCAATACGATGGCCTTTCGTATATTGATAATCATAGCTTTGAGGAGCTTGTTTATCTTCCAGAATTTCATTCTGGTTATAAGAAAGATTAAATGTTGCCCAATACCGGAAATTATCTCCAATTTTATCATTCCAGTTTAATGACAATTCCCATCCCCAGCTCTTTACTTCACCAAGATTTGCATAAGGAACTGTAAAACCAAGCAAGCCTGGAGCTGTACCGTCTATCAAAAGAATATCTTTACGATGTTCCTTATAGTAGTCTACAGATGTACGCAAACGATCGTCAAAGAAGTTCATATCTACACCATAGTTCTGCTTTAAAGCTGTTTCCCATCCTACATCTGCATTATTTTTAGAAGACTCTATCGCACCAAGACTAGCCGTACTATTCTCAATACCAAATGAATAGCCGTATCCTCCATTTCTATTAGGCAAACTACTATTATTCACCTGATATGGATCGGCCAAATAAAGGAATCGCAGACTGGCATCAGACGGTTTATCATTACCAACCAAACCGACACTGGCACGCAACTTGAAGAAACTAACCCAAGGTTTTAATGGCTGGAACCATTTTTCTTCACTCATAATCCAACCGATAGATCCTGCTGGGAAAGTACCAAAACGACGTTCTGGCGCAAAGTTTTCAGAACCATTGTATCCAATATTGAACTCTGCCATATAACGGCTCTTCCAGTCATAAGTAATACGGCCAACCAATCCTACATAACCACGGGGAATATCACGATATTGTGAACCACTACCTCCATAATAATATTCTTTTGACTGATTGTAAAGCAACAAAGCTGTTACATTATGATCACCAAAAGAGCGAGCATAGTTCAAACTGGCCTCCATATACCAGTCACGTGATTTTCCTGTACTATAAGAATAACTTACATCTGTATTTTCACCCGATTTACGGTAAGCCAAGCTTCCGTCTTCCTGTAAAACAGGAGTATAAGTTGCTACAGCTCCTCCCGTACCAGTTTTGGTTACCACAAAGCCACTATTATAAGAACCTTTTAGTTTCACAGAAAGTCCTTTCGTGATAAAGTCCAGCTTCTGGTCCAATATAAGGTCGGCTGTCAATTTATTATTACTTGTCTTATCGAATCCTGCTCCATAATAAGCCATACCCGTACCACCTGTAAATGGCAACCTTTCATCATCATAGTCTGTAGCTGTAGTAATAAATTTACCGTCTACAATACCCGGAGAAGAAAATGGAGTGGCATAATACATGTTTTTAATCATACCTGATGTTCCCTGGCTGGTATGAGGCTTGCTGTTATTATCCACATTTCCTGCTACATTGAATGACAAAAGTGTAGACTTCGTAACATTAATATCGAAGTTTGCACGATAGTTGAAACGTTTATAAGAATAGCTTACATCGTACGGCAAATCAAAACTATTAAACAAACCTCCTTGTGTATAAGCACCGGCAGAAATAAAATAGCGTACCTTATCCGTACCTCCAGATACACTCATATTATGCTGACTTTGTAAAGCCGAGTTTTTCATAATATAATCGGCCCAACGAGTATCCGGAAAACGTATCGGATCAGAATGTGTCCGGAATTTCTCAATAATTGCATCCGAAAAGACTGGATCTTGTCCGTCATTAGCCATCAACTGGTTATAAAAAGTAGCATACTGATAAGAGTTTGCCTGTTCTACCATCTTTGTCGGCTGTAACACACTGGCAGAAGTTGAGAATGAGATTTTAGGTTTTCCCTCTTTACCACGCTTTGTAGTAATCAAAATTACACCATTCGCACCACGGATACCGAATACGGCAGTAGCAGAAGCATCCTTCAACACAGTCACACTTTCAATTTCATTCGGGTCAAGATCGGTCATGCTTCGTTCCACACCATCCACCTGAATAAGCGGAGAAGAATCACCAAAAGTAGCTTTACCACGCACCAGGATATCTGCTGCATCCGCACCCGGTTCACCAGAATACTGTACGGTTGTCAAACCTGTCATCTGACCACCCAACACATTAGTGACCGAACTTACTGGAGTACGCAGCAATTCTTCTGAACCGACACTTGAAATAGCTCCAGTCACACTGACTTTTTTCTGTACACCGTATGCCACTACTTGCACCTCACCCAACATAGTCGAATTGTCTGATAAGGTTACCCGCATATTTGCTTTTGCAGGTACTGTTACCGACTCATATCCGATGAAAGAAATAGTCAATTTCGTACCAGGTTTGGCATTAATCATAAACACACCATCAATATCTGTAATAGTACCTGTAGTAGTACCTTCAATGATGACATTTGCACCGATAACGGGCTCACCATTACTATCGACGACCGTTCCTTTGATAGTTCCCTGCTGCTGAGTTGCTTCTACCGCAGCATATGCCTTTTCCCCAAAAAGTGGAGAAACAGCTACAGCTGAAAGAAGCATCGCCATAGGAAGGGCGGTTCTTTTTATATAATTCTTTTTCTTATTCATATTGCCGTTTTACATTTTTGATTTTAAAAAGCTAACATCATGCGGAATTGTCCAGCACGTGAACCACGTTCACAAATCAAGTTATATGCTCCTCCGTCCATACCATGAGTCCACTGATACGTATCATTACGTTGAGTACTTGACCAATAATGTCCTGTCAAAGCACCATTATCAACAGATGTCATTTCTTCACCGCCAACTTTTATAATACTTTTATTAATATTAGTCAGATTATCAGCGACTTGCTGCCAATCCTTAATAGAAGGAATATACCAGGGAGTCGCAGCAGAAGGAACTGCTACAGCATTGCGATAGGCCACGATAAAGCTATAAGCATTATCGCAAGTAGAAGGAGAACCTTTACCTTCTTCTGTTACCATAGTCATCAAGACCGTATTGTTATAACCAAAGAAAGCCGGGAACATAGTCAAAGCATCATTCTTCAAATTACCATCACGATTTGAATTGCAGTAAACAAACTTACCAGCCCATTCCTCATCTGAATCAAACCATGTATCATAAGTTCCACTCTTGCTTGTATGATACTGAGATGTAGCTGTTCCATCAGGTAAAACAGCATTATTTAAAGAAAGAACTAACCCATGAGAACAGTTAGGATAATCACGATACAAAGCATCCTGAGTTTCGGAACAAGCATCTGGAGCATACACATGCGGCTGAGGATTACCCACATAACATACAACACCAATTGCATTGTCAGGAACTGTTGCAGCATCTACACTTACCAGATTACCATCGGCACAAAGGTAATCACCAATCTGTAAAGTGTAATCTAGCTTATTAGCATCATTAATGGTATACATTTTAGCCTTACCACCAGCCAGACTTCCTGTTGCGCTAAATGACATTTCCTTAGCTCCCTGATAAGTACCAGAAATAGAATAATCAGTTTCAGGCTTTACCAAAGCCATATAAGTACCACTGGCAGCATCGTAATATGGAGTTGTTTTCACATCATTTATAAACAGCTCTTTAGGAGCCACATTCAAACTATAATCGTCCAAACCACCATTTGTGAAGTCGTATACCAAATTAGGCATTTTAAACACAGCTAAAGCCATACGATGTTCCATTGCAAAAGTTACTTTACCTTGCAAACGACCATCTTCTGCCTGACTTGCACTCGTCATTAAATCACTCTTTGTATACTTTGAACTTCCCTGATCTGCTGCAATTTCCCAGCTACTTACAAACTCAGCAAACGGATCTTCGGCAGCAGGATTAAACACCACATTCTCCTGATATGGATAATAGGCATAAAATGTGATATTTTTGAAACGCTCACTATCATACTCTATAGGGTTTCCATCCAAATCCCATACTCCCTTTTCATTGAGAGTAAATTTACGATTAGAAATTCCCTCTACCAGCTGACCATTTTCTACGCCATACATTCCAATGGCATCTCCTTTAACAAAAGTTGTCTTATAGTTTTCATCCACAGCACGTCCATCCGATATTCCCTGGAAACCCATATCGGAAACACTGATCTGAAAAGACTGTGCCACAGAACTGCCTTCCATACTATCCTCTTTTGTACAGCTAGTAAAAGCAAGCAATCCTGCCAATGCACATATTGAAAGGTTATTATAAATTTTCATCACTTATCCATTTAAATAATTATTTTACAACAGGAACAATTTCTTCATTTTCCATTTCACCCCATTCGGCTCCGTTTACATGTGCTTCAGTACCTAAAGCCTTTGCATCGGGAGTTTCTTCTTTATTTACTTCTGTCCAAGGGTTAATATCTGTACCTGAAATTTCCAAAGCAGTAGGATCGGCTGTCATATAGTCATTAGCGGTCAACGTATAATTATAAGAATATCCAGATTTCAGTTCAGGCCAATCAGTTGCAGGTAATTCCAAATAATAATAAATCCGTCGACCATCTGCTGTAGTCATGGCAGCTTCGATTTCCAATCCTTCTGCACCTATTGTCTGAGGCAATAAATACGCTGTGAAGGTATATTCATTATCAGCTGTCAATATTTGTCTTAAATCACCCAGCTCCGCATCTTCAGCTACTGCTGCTACACCTGTCGTAGTGTCGAATGTACCTTTCAACTTCATACCAACCAGATAACATTCAATGTTAGTTAAAGTAACAGGATTTCCGTCAGGATCTGTTCCAGGAACAAATTTCAGGTTTACACGACTCATCACGTGATTAAAACTCAAATGCACATTGGGCTCAGCCTTTGTCGCCTTAGTAGCCGCATACAAGAAATCATATTTAACTCGTTCTTCTGCATTTGCCTGATTTTCGGTAGTAATCTCTACACTTTGAACTGGAGGAGTAGTTCCTTCTTCTCCCATAAACGGATAGTAAGCTGTTACATCATACTCTTCATTTCCCAGCAACCAGATTTCATCAAAACGATTAACAGAGGTAAAAGAATTGTCTGCAGCATTGTAGCGATAAGAAACATTGTGCTGTGTAGGACCACAAGATATACTTACCACATCACCGTCATCCCACGTTACGCCAGAAACACGAGATACATCTTGAGCATTCTGTTCGTTGATTGATGCACTAAAGGTAACTTTCGCACCTTCCTCACCAGCAAACTTCACTTCGGCATCCTGTTTACAACTAGCTAACAGGAAAGCGGCAAATACCGCCATGAAACTAATGTTTTTCATACATACACTTTTTTAATAAATTTGTTAATTACTTTTTTTGTTTATATACGCCTCTCTATTATTTCGTCTATATTTAAGGTTTTTATTTCTGATTTACATTGCAAAGTTATAGATTATTTAAATGTATGTATAATTAGTATTGTACAAATACATGGAAAATTGTACAAAAACGCGTTTCAGGGTATTATAAGAGAGATTATACCCGTATACTTCGCTTCAGAAAGGTCCAATTTTAAATATTGCTTATATACATTTTCAGGATTCTCAAAAAGTTCAAAATTCCCCAATCATCCCCATAAGCAATCATACAATTCTGAAGATAGTTCTTGAATGAGGGTGAGTCTTAATTAAAGAAATCAGTCATAGAAAACACAAAAGAATTGTCCAAAGCAAAACTAAAGAAGAAAAAAATGAACGTTTAATGAGAAATTTAAAGAACCTTTTTTAATCTTCACCACAAGTAAAAATCAGGTTAAATTATTACCTTTGAAAAAACACAAGGACATTTGAAAAAAACGTCTTTGCGTCTTACCTCAAGCGCAAGTGCGTTTCAATCAAAACTCTTTAGCGTTTGACCTAAAACGTACTTGTGTTTTCAGTCAAACATACTTTCGTCTATTTTTCACCTCCCTCCAGACAGGCTTTAAAAGCCATTCCAGCACTTTTTTGAATCATTATGCATATTTTTTTTCATAAAACGCTTGCATATTCAAAAATAATGCGTACCTTTGCACCCGTGATTGAGAAACACCTCAACACAAAGCTAGGATGGCCCGTTCGTCTATCGGTTAGGACGCA
>ERZ780045.91-NODE-91-length-19803-cov-2.67814_pt1 | contig 19803 bp, 20 predicted proteins | sample MGYA00511924_ERZ780045 | MGnify/ENA primary metagenome ERZ780045 (study PRJEB29588, sample SAMEA2154082) | human gut metagenome | biome: human gut; feature: human-associated habitat; material: faeces | place: Denmark | collected 2008/2010 ... | reverse complement strand
CCAGAGGGATGGTGGTGCTTTTCCCAGAACCATATAATCCGAAGGCGGTTGCTGTTGCAGCCAAGCATAATATGATAATTCCGAACAATTCAGCAAAACAGTTGTTGAATGAGGATTTCGGAAATGATACACTTGTACTGGCTATGAATTCGCATATGAAACAGAAGATATATGATGAATACAGTGAGGCAATTAATGTATATACTCTGAGTGAATATGCAGGAGAGCCTGAACAGGACATTAAAGACCCATATGGAAAAGGCATTGAGGAATATAATGCATGTTTTGAAATGATATGCAGGCTGGTTGGCAAGGTTGCAGAGTATCTGGATGGGTTGTCAGAAGAAAAAGAAGATAAAGGAGAAGAACAATGATAGCAATTGGTTGTGATCATGGAGCATTAGAACTAAAGGAGCAGCTTATAGAACATCTTAAGAAGAGAGGTGTTGAGTGTAAGGATTATGGCACATATACTAAGGATTCATGCGACTATCCTGTATATGCCAAGAAGGTAGCTGAGGCTATTCTTTCGGGCGAGTGTGAGGAAGGAATTCTTCTTTGCGGAACAGGGATTGGAATGAGCATGGCCGCTAATAAGATTAAGGGAATAAGAGCAGCGTTATGCAGCGACTGCTTCTCAGCACAGGCTACTAAGGAACATAACAATGCCAATGTATTGTGTATGGGTGCAAGAGTTATCGGACCAGAGCTTGCTTTTAGAATAGCGGATACATTTTTAGATTCCAAATTTTCTAATGATGAGAGACATATAAGAAGAATCAGCATGTTAGAGGATTAATAAATGGGTGATAAGAGAAAAGATTATATATCATGGGATGAATATTTCATGGGAATTGCAACACTTTCCGGTATGAGGTCCAAAGACCCCAATACACAGGTTGGTGCGTGTATAGTAAGCCAGGATAATAAGATATTGTCCATGGGATATAACGGATTGCCAAGAGGCTGTTCAGATGATGAGTTTCCATGGAACAGAGATGGTGAAGATAATAAGTATTTCTATACAACTCATAGTGAGCTTAATGCGATTCTTAATTACAGAGGCGGAAGCCTTGATAATGCCAAGCTTTATGTAACACTTTTTCCATGCAATGAGTGTGCGAAGGCAATTATTCAGGCAGGAATTAAGACTGTTGTATATGATTGTGACAAATATGCAGATACTGCATCTGTAATTGCATCAAAGAGAATGCTTAATGCCGCAGGTGTCAGATATTACAAGTATGAAAGAACAGGTCGCACAATAACGATTGACATGTAAAGAAGGGTCTGGAAACGAATAAGGTTTCCAGACCCTTTAGAACTTGTTATTCATGTGATTCAAGAATTCTGATGTATTCATTAAAGGTACCGTTATAGATGGCGGTAAGAAGCTTGTTAAGCTTGTGAAGCGCATCAGACATAAGCTCACAGCTTATAATATTCTCTGTAAGTGCATCGCCTAATTCATCAAGGTCGACAACACGGACGCGCCCGTTATTCTCAATTATGACATCTGCAAGAAGATCTGTGAATATATATGTATCAGAGACAGCATCATAAGAAGTGTCAATAATGTCGCAATAGATATATGCAAGAGAGTTGTCTGCTTTATAGAATTTGCTTATCTTAAACCCTTCGTTAATAACATAATATGATGTTCCATGTGTGAATTCAGCTTTTGGACGGAATGTGTTCCAACTGGTCACAATAGTATCAGAATCTAAGAATATTATGTTATCGTCCTTAAGATTAACGCATTCATCAGGAATAAGTCTTTTTCTGTATAATGTAGGCATATAAAATCCCCCTTTTCGGGTATAGTTAATAATACACAAAATATAATGACAAAATTATATCAGCAGATTAATTAAATTTCAATAAAAAGGGTTGAAAAATATACCTATAAATTGGTAAAATTAATGCAGACTTTTGTGAGGAACATGATATGAAGAATGATAGCAAAGCATTACGAAATATTGTACTGATATCCCAGCTCGCTATATGTGTGATGGTGCCAACATTTTTATGTCTGGCACTTGGAATATGGCTTGATAAAAGGTTTGGAACATGGTTTACGGTTCCACTGCTTTTTATTGGGATGGCAGCAGGTGCAAGAAATGCATATGTTCTGGCAATGGACACAATACGACAGGAGAAGCTTAAGAAAGATAAGGCACAGCAGGATGAAATCGACAGAAAGGTAGAGGAATACAGAAAGAGGCAGGAAAAAGATTCCAGTGAAATTAAGAGGTGATTTATGTTAAAAAGAATTAAAGATATTAATGAAGCTCTTCCGGGAATGCTGCTTATAGAATGTATTTATCTTGTTGTTGCTCAGATAATTATATTTATTGCTGTTCCGAATAAGATAATGTGTGCAGTGGGACTGCTTGCGGGATGTTTATATGCTGTATTCAGTTCATTTCATTTAAGCTTTACTATACGAAAGGTTGTGTATGGTGGGCATAAGCAGTCTTCAACACTTGTATTTGGGTACATTGTAAGATTTCTTGTAATGATAATACTGCTTGCATTATTGTATATCTTTAAGGCAGGAGATCTGCTGTGTGCAATTATTGGCATGTTCTCAGAGAAGATAGCGGCATATCTGTCGCCTTTATTGGACAAGAAAAGGTCCGCAAAAGGGGAAAACAGTACTGGGGAGTTTCCTCAGACTGATAAAAATATAATAGAAAAGGAGAGTGAGTAGGTGGGAAGCGAGAGTTTGACTACGATGGTGGCCGGAGATTCAAGTTTCATGATTAAGACGCTGTACACATTTAAGCTGAATGGCGTTTCATTGAACATTGACACAACACATGTGGCTCTGCTGCTGGTATCAGTCTTTATTCTTGTTATGGCTGTAATAGCAAGGATTAAGATTAATAAAGTCGATGCTTCAGATACACCGGGAATGTTCCAGAATGTCATAGAAATCATCGTTGAGATGTTAGGCACTATGGTTGATGGTATTATGGGTAAGAATGCCAACAAGTTTGTGAACTATATATCCACATTATTCTTGTTTATAATAATATCTAACATATCCGGTCTGTTTGGGTTAAGACCACCAACGGCTGATTATGGTGTTACTCTGTGTCTTGGTCTGATAACATTTATACTGGTTCAGTTTAATGGTATCAAGAAGAACAGGATTAAGCACTTTACAGCATTATTCCAACCGATATGGTTTTTATTCCCGATTAACCTTATTGGTGAATTTGCAGTTCCGTTATCATTATCATTACGTCTTTTCGGTAATGTTCTTATGGGATTGATATATGATTTGCTCAGTCCATTCACAGTTGCATACCCGGCAGTTCTGCATGCGTACTTTGATTTATTCTCAGGCTGCATTCAGGCGTATGTATTCTGCATGTTAACTATGGTTTATGTTAACGACAAGATAGCCGATTAACGGCAAATATTTTTATTAGACGGAGGATTTTTAAATGAATATTTCAGGAAGTGAATTTATTAGTGCTATGTCAGCAATTGGAGCAGGTATTGCGATGATCGCAGGTGTTGGTCCTGGTGTTGGTCAGGGTATCGCAGCAGGTTATGGTGCGTCTGCAGTAGGACGTAATCCGGGAGCTAAGTCTGATATTACTTCAACAATGCTTCTTGGACAGGCCGTAGCCGAGACAACAGGTCTTTACGGTTTTGCCGTAGCTATTATCTTAATGTTCGTTAAGCCTTTCGGAAACTAAGAAGAGGTGCGAAGATAATAGAAAGGAGGCCTACAATTGAATTTGTCAGGAAATACATTTGTTGCCATAGCGGCTGATGGACGATTATTCGGTCTGGATCCGCAGCTCCTTTTTGATGCAGCAGTAACTGCAGTCAATGTATTTGTACTGTTTCTTTTACTTACATTTATTCTTTTCAATCCTGTAAGGAATATGTTAAAGAAGAGACAGGACAAGATAACAAGTGACAGGGAGAACGCTGAGAACGATAAGAAGGAAGCGGGTGCCCTTAAAGCAGAATATGAGGCTAAGTTAAAGGATGCCCACAAGGAGGCAGAACAGATTCTTAGTGATGCAAGAAAAACTGCTATGCATAATGAGACCAAAATCATTGATGAAGCCAAGGCTGAGGCAGCAAGAATTATAGAAAGAGCTAATGTTGAAGCTGAACTTGAGAAGCAGAAGGTTGCTGATGAGGTTAAACAGCAGATTGTAACTGTAGCAGCTGTTATGGCATCTAAGTTAGTTGCCAGATCTATTGATGAGAAGGACAGCAATGCTCTTATTGAAGAGACTTTGAATGAAATGGGTGAGAAAACATGGCTAAGCTAATTGAAGCAACATACGGTGATGCTTTATTTGAGCTTGCCGTAGAAGAGTCCAGAGTGGATTCTCTGTATGATGAGGCCGGGGCTGTCATTGAAGCATTTAATGATAATCCTGAGTTTGGCAGACTGCTCAATCATCCAGAAGTTGAAAAGGGAGAAAAGGAAGAACTTATTAATAACATTTTCTCTCAGTTTGTTTCAGGAGATATGACAGGTTTGCTGATAACCATGGTCTCAAAGGACAGACAGAAAAAGATTGTTGATACACTTGAGTATTTTCGAAAGAGAGTTCTCGAATACAAGAAAATAGGAATTGCTTATGTAAGCACAGCAAAGCCACTCACTGATGAACAGAAGAAGGCTGTTGCTGGGAAGCTGTTAGAAACTACAGGATATGTTGATTTCCAGATGCATTATTCGGTTGATGAAAGTCTTATTGGCGGAATGGTAATAAGAATCGGTGACCGTGTAGTAGACAGCAGTATTAAGCATAAAATAGACGAACTTTCCAGAAGTCTGATGAAGATTCAGTTATAGGAATATCAGACAGGTTAGTTTAATTAATCAGAAAGCGGGTGCATAGAGCTAATGAATTTAAGACCGGAAGAAATCAGTTCAGTTATAAAAGAACAGATAAAGAGATATTCTACCGAACTTGAAGTATCAGATGTTGGTACTGTTATTCAGGTAGCAGATGGTATCGCACGAATTCATGGATTAGAAAAGGCCATGCAGGGAGAACTTCTTGAGTTCCCAGGCGAGGTATATGGAATGGTACTTAACCTTGAAGAGGATAATGTTGGTGCCGTTTTACTTGGTGATTCAAGAAATGTTAATGAAGGCGATACTGTTAAGACAACTGGACGAGTTGTTGAGGTTCCAGTTGGTGACGCATTGACAGGACGAGTTGTCAATGCATTAGGACAGCCTATTGATGGCAAAGGACCAATCGTTACAGATAAGTATCGTAAGATTGAGAGAGTTGCATCAGGCGTTATTACAAGAAAGTCAGTAAGCGTTCCACTTCAGACAGGTATTAAAGCCATTGATGCCATGGTTCCTATCGGAAGAGGACAAAGAGAGCTTATTATCGGTGACCGTCAGACAGGTAAGACGGCTATTGCTATTGATACTATTATTAACCAGAAGGGTCAGGGTGTACATTGTATATATGTTGCCATCGGACAGAAGGCTTCAACTGTTGCAAGTATTGTCAAGACTCTTGAGGAATATGGTGCAATGGCATATACGACCGTAGTTGCATCTACAGCCAGTGAGCTTGCTCCATTGCAGTATATTGCTCCTTATTCAGGATGCGCTATTGGTGAAGAGTGGATGGAGAATGGCGGAGATGTATTAGTTGTTTATGATGATTTAAGCAAGCATGCTGCAGCGTACAGAACACTTTCTCTTCTTCTTAAGAGAGCACCTGGACGAGAGGCTTATCCTGGTGATGTATTCTATCTTCATTCAAGACTTCTTGAGAGAGCAGCAAGAATGTCAGATGAATATGGTGGAGGTTCACTTACAGCACTTCCAATCATCGAAACTCAGGCAGGAGATGTTTCAGCATATATTCCTACTAATGTTATATCTATCACAGATGGACAGATATATCTTGAGACAGAGATGTTTAATTCAGGTTTCAGACCTGCTATTAATGCCGGATTGTCTGTATCACGAGTTGGTGGTTCAGCACAGATTAAGGCTATTAAGAAGATTGCTGCTCCTATCCGTACAGAGCTTGCCCAGTACAGAGAGCTTGCATCATTCTCACAGTTTGGTTCAGAGCTTGATGCTGATACTAAGGAAAAGCTTGCACAGGGCGAAAGAATCAGAGAGATGCTTAAGCAGCCACAGTACAAGCCAATGCCGGTTGAGTATCAGGTTATAATTATATATGCGGTTACCAAGAAGTATGTTATCGATATAGATGTTGACAGAATTCTTGATTTCGAGCAGGGATTATTTGACTTTATTGATACTAAGTATCCACAGATTCCAGAGTCTATCAAAGAGACTAAGGAACTGACAGCAGATAATGAGAAGGCACTTATAGCTGCCATCGAGGAGTTTAAGAAAACATTTATCCAGTAAATGTTTTGGAATGGAGGTAATAGTTTATGGCCTCAATGAGAGACATAAAAAGACGCAGAGATAGTATTCAAAGTACCGGTCAGATTACCAAAGCCATGAAGCTCGTATCTACTGTTAAATTGCAGAAAGCTAAAGGAAAAGCGGAAAGTACCAGGCCGTATTTCGACCTTATGTATGATACCGTAAAGAATATGCTTGCCAAGTCAGGTAATATCAATCACAAATATCTGAAAGCCGGAGATTCAAGTAAGAAAGCGATTATCACAATTACAGCGAACAGAGGACTTGCAGGTGGATATAATTCTAATATTACCAGACTTATAACAGGTAGTGATATTCCTAAGGAAGACGCACTTATATATGCAATAGGAACAAAGGGAAGAGATTTCCTTTCAAGAAGAGGCTATCAGATTAAAGCAGATTATTCAGATATGGTTGAAGAACCTGCGTATACAGATGCCAAAGCTATATGTAATGAGGTGCTTGATGCATTTACAAGTGGAGAAGTCGGAGAGATATATCTTGCTTATACATCTTTTAAGAATACTGTGGTTCATGAACCTAAGCTTATCAAGCTGCTTCCTGTTGATGCAGATTCAATGAAACAGGATGGAGCAGAGACTGATAATACACCTATGAATTATGAGCCGGGTGAAGAGGAGGCTCTTAACCTGATTATACCTAAGTATGTGTGCAGCCTTATATATGGAGCTATGGTAGAAGCTGTTGCCAGTGAGAACGGAGCACGTATGCAGGCAATGGACAGTGCTACAAGCAATGCAGAGGATATGATATCAGATCTGTCGCTTAAGTTTAACAGAGCACGTCAGGCTTCAATTACACAGGAACTTACAGAGATTATAGCAGGAGCGAATGCTATCAATTAATAAAACAATGGAGGGAATAATGGCAGAGAATAATATTGGTAAGATTACTCAGGTTATCGGTGCTGTAATTGATATTAAGTTCACAGACGGTAATCTGCCAGAAATCAATTCGGCCATCAATATTAAGACTAATGACGGCGGTAAGCTTGTTGTAGAGGTTGCCCAGCATCTTGGCGATGATGTAGTAAGATGTATAGCCATGGGTCCTACAGATGGTCTTGTCAGAGGTATGGATGCAGAGGCAACTGGTGCCCCAATTTCTGTACCGGTAGGTGAACAGACTTTAGGAAGAATGTTCAATGTATTAGGTGATCCAATTGATAATAAGCCAACGCCAGAAGTACAGGAGCATATGCCTATTCATAGAAAGGCACCTGCATTTGCAGAGCAGGCAACTAATACAGAGATTCTTGAGACTGGTATCAAGGTTGTAGATTTACTTTGTCCTTACCAGAAGGGTGGTAAGATAGGACTTTTCGGAGGTGCCGGAGTAGGTAAGACAGTACTTATTCAGGAACTTATCAGAAATATTGCAACTGAGCATGGTGGATATTCAGTATTTACTGGTGTTGGAGAAAGAACAAGAGAGGGTAACGACCTTTATCATGAGATGATGGAATCAGGCGTTATCGAGAAAACTACCATGGTGTTCGGACAGATGAACGAACCACCTGGAGCAAGAATGAGAGTTGGTCTTGCAGGACTTACAATGGCTGAGTACTTCAGAGATAAGGGTGGAAAGGATGTACTTCTTTTCATTGATAATATCTACAGATTTACCCAGGCTGGTTCAGAGGTTTCAGCACTTCTTGGACGTATGCCTTCAGCCGTAGGTTATCAGCCAACACTTGCAACTGAGATGGGTGAATTACAGGAGAGAATTGCTTCTACAAAGAATGGTTCTGTAACATCAGTACAGCCTTTATTTGCCCCAGCCGATGACCTTACTGACCCGGCTCCGGCTACAACATTTGCACATCTGGATGCTACTACAGTTCTTTCAAGATCAATTGTTGAGCTTGGTATCTATCCAGCCGTTGACCCGTTAGAGTCTACATCAAGAATTCTTGATCCAAGAATTGTTGGTGAGGAGCATTACAAGGTTGCAAGATCAGTTCAGGAAATCTTACAGAAATACAAAGAATTACAGGATATCATTGCTATCCTTGGTATGGACGAGCTTTCAGAGGATGATAAGCTTGTTGTTTCAAGAGCAAGAAAGGTTCAGAGATTCTTATCACAGCCATTCTTCGTTGCAGGACAGTTTACTGGTCTTGAAGGAAGATATGTTCCTGTAAGTGAGACTATTCAGGGCTTCAAGGAAATTATCGAAGGAAAGTATGATGACATTCCAGAGAGTTACTTCCTTAACTGTGGTGGAATTGATGATGTTTTAGCTAAGGTAGAGAAGTAGAAAAGAGGTTGTAATGGCAGATTTACAGACAATAAAGCTTCTGGTTAATACGCCGGACAGAGTTTTCTACCATGATGACGCTACATTTGTTGAACTTTCTACCAGTGAAGGCGATATAGGTGTTTATCCGGGACATATTCCGCTTACTGCAGTAGTTGTTCCTTGTGTTCTTAGTATACACAATGGTAATGATGTAAAGAAAGCTGCGGTACACGGTGGAATTATAGAGATTCTCAAGGATAAGATAACTATTCTTGCTGAGGTGGCAGAATGGTCAGATGAAATCGATGTATAAAGAGCGAGCGGGGCGAGACTGCGAGCTGAAAAGAGACTTGCCAGCCATGATTCTAATCTGGATATGGTAAGAGCAGAGACAGCGCTTAAGAGATCACTTGCGAGAATTAAGGCTGTTAATTAAATAATATGTATAAACCTTCCATTATCTGGGAATATTTCAGGTGATGGGAGGTTTTTTATATGGTAAAGATATATAGATTTCAGAGGCTGATGATAGCAGCCGCAGTAATTATATGGGCAGTATTTGCCGGCAGACTTGTATACAAGGGCATAAAGGGTGAGACAATGGATGTTGTAGATACATTTTGTGAAAATGTGTATTATGATATAAGCGCTGACATATCAGCGACAGGAAAGCTTGATAATGGAATGTCGGATACTGCAAAGAAACTTATGATGACACAGATGGCAAAGACTCTGGGACTTAACAGATATAATATAACGGAGGATGAAACAGGAATATATCTTACACAGCAATCAGTTAATGGCAGTGCAGATATATCAATAAAAAAGAGCAGTACAGGAGAATATTTTATAACTGATATAGAACTGTATAAGGGATTTGAGAGCACTTCAGATTATGAAAAGCTGATGAAACAGGTGTTAGAGGAATATGGAATAGATACTCATGTAACAGTCAGCATGAAAGGAAGCATAGCCGGGGATATGTCACAGTATGATAAGAGCAAGGTCAGCGGTAAGATGCTTAAGATGCTGGGTGCAAAGACTGTGACTACGGGACAGATACAGGATTCATATGTTGTGTACGCTTATGCTAAAAGCGTTAAGGATTCTGTAAGCATAGGGAAGAATAAGATAAATGTTAATATAACAATGAATTATGACGAGACAAGGGGAGTGACGGATATACAGCTTTCAACACCGATATATAATGAGGATTTCTGATGATGATTTTTAAGGCATGAAACTTGCTATTGTGGTTTTTGTCTAAAGAGATTAAAATAACCATGTATATCCAGAGGATAAATCAAGAAAAGATGAGGCAGATATGGAATTAAAAGAGCTTTTAGATAAATGTATTAATGACAGGCTTATTGATCTTACAATAAGCGGACAGAAGGTAAAGAATGAAGAAGCTGCGATGAGGGTTAAGATACGTCCTGTCCAGCTGAAAGATGAGATAAAATATCAGGCATCAGAATTCGTAGGGAAAAAGGTGCTTCATGCTAATTATTCAGAGGAAGAGATTAAGATAAGAATTACAGAATATATGGAGAACACATTTAAACAGGCGCAGTTTAATATGACAGATGCGACTGCCACGGTGCTTAGTTCAAAGAAGGGCGCATGTACCTGTAAATATAAGAGGCTTGCACAGATAAAGAGCCAGAAGGACATGTCACATAACAGAACCAAGACATATATCCTCAAAGAGGGCGAGAAGGTGGATTTCCTTGTTGACCTCGGTGTTATGACCAAAGAGGGTATGATTGTAAGGACAAGGTATGATAAATTCAGACAGATTAACAGATTCCTTGAATTCATAGAGGATATCCTTCCACAGTTAGATAAGGATAAAGAGCAGACAATTATAGATTTTGGATGTGGAAAATCATATCTTACATTTGCAATGTATTATTATCTCAAGGTTCTTAAGGGGTATAATGTCAGGATAATCGGACTTGACTTAAAGAAGGATGTAATAGAGCACTGCAATCAGTTAAGAACCAGATACGGCTATGACAAGCTGGATTTCTATGAGGGAGATATTGCTTCTTACAAGGGTGTTGAGTCTGTAGACATGGTTGTAACACTTCATGCATGTGATACGGCTACAGATTATGCACTTGCCAAAGCAGTAAAATGGGGTGCGAAGGTTATACTTTCTGTGCCTTGCTGTCAGCATGAGGCAAACAGAACAATTGCAGATGAAACTCTATCACCTGTCATGGATTATGGAATCTTAAAGGAAAGATTTGCAGCAATAGCGACAGATGGTGCAAGGGCAAAGCTTTTAGAATCTAAGGGTTACCAGACACAGATACTTGAATTCATAGACATGGAGCATACACCAAAGAATCTGCTTATAAGAGCTGTTAAGACCGGAAAGCCTGATGCTAAGGCTTATGAGGAAGTACAGAATATGAGCAGGATGCTTAATATTGACCTTACGCTAAAGAAGCTTTTGGAGGATTAAATTGAAAAGAATCAGGAATTATAGTATATCAGGTTCTAAGTATTTTATACTTGGAGTTATATTTTTAGTTACGGTTATCATAACATTTATATCAATGAAATTCGAACAGATAATGCCGTCAGCAACCACTATGGCAGATGCAACCCTTCCAACAGTTGCAATGGATACAGAGGCAGGTACACAGTATAATGTGCTTCATGGTTACACTTCGGAGCTGGATTCCACATTATTCTATGGCAACATTACACCTGTTGCAAAGGACAGAAAGCTGACAGTTACAATTAATACATACGGAGAAGATATTGAAGGTGTGGCATACAAAATCCGTTCTTTAGAGGATAAGTCGCTTATCGAGAATACTGAGGTTAGTGATTATGATAATGCAGGCAGCAGTATAAATGTTACATTTAACATAAAGAATCTTCTTGATACCGGAAAAGAGTATGCGCTTGAGGTTGTGCTTAAGACAAAGAAGCATGAGGCAGTATATTATTACACAAGAATTGTTTATGGAGTGGATTATGACCTTCAGAAAAAGCTTGATTTTGTCATGGATTTCAATGCGTGTACATTTGATGACAGCAGACTTAAGGAAATATCCGGATATCTTGAAACTTCAAGCTCAGGCGATAACACTAATTATGGAAAGGTAAATATTAACTGCTCATTAAGCCAGGTCGGCTGGGGAGATCTTGACCCATACGTAGAGAGTGATATTATACCGGAGGTTATATCAGTTGATGATGATGTGGCAATATTAAGACTTAGTTACAGAGTTGGAGCAGCAAATGATTATTCATCAAGTGATACATATACAGTAAGTGAGTATTATAGAATACGGCAGACTAACAGTGGTTTCTATCTTCTTAATTTCGAGAGGGAGATGAATCAGGTATTTGACGCAAGGAACGACCTGACTTCAACAGCAAAGATTAATCTTGGAATTAATTCTTCAACAGATGTTAATTGTGCATCTGATGAAAAGGGAATATATACCTATTTTGTTAATCAGGGTTCACTGTGGTGTTTTAACAGCAGTTCACAGACATTTACAAGAGTATTCTCGTTCAAGGGTGAGGAGACTGATTCTGTAAGAGAAGGTTATGATGCTCATAACATTAAGATAATGAAAATAGAAGATAACGGAGATGCAACATTTTTAGTATCAGGATATATGAACAGAGGAGAGCATGAAGGACAGGTTGGCGTATCTTTATGCAGATATTCGTATTCAGATAATGATGTTACTGAAAGACTGTTCATTCCAATGGCGATTCCTTATAACATTCTCACACAGAACGTTGGTGGCGTTTCTTATGTTTCTAACGACAAATTCTATATACTTATAGATGAGACTCTGTATTCTGTAGACCTTGTAAGTAAAGAGGTCATGACAGAGATAACAGGACTTAAAGAGAATTCATATGCTGTATCAGATGCCGGAGATGCCATAGCATATAGTGTGTCAGGTGATATATGCAACACTGATACGATAAGAGTTCTTAATATGAGCAACGACAGCGCTTATGAGTTAAAGGCAGATGAGGCAGATACATTAAGACCACTTGGTTATATCGATTCGGACTTTATATATGGAATGGCTCATAAGGAAGATATTGTATCAGATGCAGATGGCAGCAGAACATATGCAATGTACAAAGTCGGTATTATGGATGTTGATTATAATATTATTAAACAATATGAACAGCCTGATATATATGTATCTGATACAGAGGTTGAAGGCAAGAGAATTACGCTTACAAGAATAGTGAAGTCAGGAAGCGGTTATGTGTCAACGAGCATAGACCAGCTTATCAATAAGGATGAGAATGTTGTTGAAAATGTTGTAAAGGCTGATACAATAAGCACAGACGCAAGGAAACAGGAATTATATATTGACCTTATAACCAAGGTAAATGATATATCTGTTAGTTACAGAACTTCAGGCGAGATTATATTTAAAGACAATACGAGTCTGGAACTTGAAGATGAATTCACATGGGATGGAAGGTACTATGTATATGGATACGGAACATTTCAGGGAAGCAGGACACAGCTTGAATCAGCAATAACGCTTGCATATGACACATATGGAACAGTGGTTGACAGCGATTCTAAACCTGTATGGAAAAGATACAGAAGTGCGCAGACATCTATAGATGGTGTTTCGCCGGTTATTGGTGGAAGCTCTCTTGAAAATGCAGTTACAACAGTATGTAATTATCTTGGGGCTGATTATAATGCCGCGGCTTACATGGAACAGGGGTATACAGCAGTGCAGACAATGAACATGATAAGCGGAGTACATGGAATAAGTCTTACAGGAATAACATATGAGAAGGCATTAAGCTATGTCGGAGAAGGAAGTCTTGTGATAGCAAAGACCGGAGAAGACGAATATATAATCATTACTGCATATAATTCAAGTGAAATCGCATATATTGAAGCATCGTCAGGAGCTGTAAAGACTATGTCCATGAATGATGCTGGAAAAATGTTTTCTCAGGGCGGCAATATATATGTAACCTATTATAAGTGATGATATGCACAGGGATTGGATATTATGGCGAAGAAGAAATTATCAAAAAAGAAAAGAAGACGCAGATTAATAAGAAGGCTGATACTTCTTACATTACTGCTGGCATTTGTTACAACACTTGCAATATTTTCACCAAAGATAGTAAAGATTATAAAGCTTGCGCAGGAGGCTAAGGAGCTTGTAAATAAAAGTTCCTTAGACACATTTATGGCATCAGGAACAACAGTTATATACGATACTGATGGCAACGAGCTGTGTACCATGCGTGAGTCAAAGGATATGTATTATGTTGATATAGGTCAGATACCAGATACATTACAGAAATCTTTTGTTGTAATGGAAGATAAAGACTTTTATAAACATAAAGGAATTGATTTCAAGGCTATAATAAGGGCTGTGATAGCTAATACAGAGAATGATGAGATTGTTCAGGGTGCAAGTACAATAACGCAGCAGCTTGCAAAGAATATATTCTTAAGTCAGGAGGTTACCTGGCAGCGAAAAGTAAAAGAAATATTCGTGGCATGGGATCTGGAAAAGAAATATACAAAGAATCAGATTCTTGAATTCTACTTAAACAACATATATTTCAGCAATGGATATTATGGAGTTGGAGCCGCTGCAAGAGGGTATTTTGATAAAGAGGTCAGTGAACTTACACTTGCAGAGCAGGTATTTATAGCAGCAATCCCTAATAATCCTACGAGATATAATCCATTGACGAATTATGACAATACAGTTGGCAGAAGAGACCTTATACTTGGAAAGCTGTATGAGAATGACATGGTCAATTCAATGGATTATTATACGGCACTGGATACACAGGTGGTGCTTGCACAGCAGCCCGAGGTTTCAAAGAACAATTCTGTCGAGACATATGCAAGGCATTGTGCGACAGAGAGCATGATGCAGGCAAATGGTTTTGTGTTCAGAACGAATTTTAACAATGATGATGATTATGAGCAGTATAAGGAAATATATGAGAACAGTTATACGCTGTTTCAGCAGAAACTGCTTTCTGGAGGATACAAGGTATACACAAGTATCAACATGGATGTACAGCAGATGCTTCAGGATGCTGTTGATGATAATCTTAAAGGATATACCGCAGAAAAAGACGGAGTGTATGAAATGCAGGCAGCAGCTACCTGTATTGACAATTCAACAGGAAATGTAGTGGCTATTGTCGGTTCAAGAACTCAGGATTTAGATGGATATACTCTTAACAGGGCATATCAGAGCTACAGACAGCCCGGAAGCTCCATCAAGCCTGTGATAGATTATGTTCCGTATCTTGAAAAGGGCAATACACCTGACACCATAGTTCAGGATGAATACATTCAGGATGGTCCGAAGAATGCAGATGGAACATATATGGGAAGCATTACATTAAGAACAGCGGTAAGTCTTTCACGAAACACAGTTGCATGGAATGTACTTAAAGAACTTACACCTAAGGCTGGCAGTTCATATCTTCTCAATCAGGGATTTCATAAAGTATGGATGGATAAAGAATACAATGCGATTGCCATAGGCGGCTTCACATATGGTGTGTCAACAGAGGAGATGGCAGGTGCGTATGCAACAATAGCTAATGAGGGCGAGTACAGAAGAGTTACATGTGTATCCCAGATAAAGGATACAAGAGGAAGAATAGTATATGATTCATCTGGCAGGGGGCAGAAGATATATGATGCTGAATCGTGCAGGATGATGACGGATATGCTTGAAACTGCTGTGAATGAAGGAACAGGACGCGGGGCAGCACCAGATAATGCAATTGTTGCCGGAAAGACTGGAACAACGAACTCTAATTATGATTCATGGTTCTGTGGATACAGTGCTTATTATACAGTGGCTGTATGGCAGGGATATGATTATCCTGCATCAATCCCACAGAGTCATACAAAGGATATATTCAGGCAGTTTATGCAGGATTCACATAAGGCTCTGGCAAAGAAGGATTTCCCTAAGTACAGACAGAAGTCAGACAATAAGGAGACAGAAACTGAATCTGTAAGTGAAACACAGACAGAAACGCAGTCAGTCAGTGAGACGCAGTCAGTAACACAGACGCAGAAGGGCAGTCAGATCCAGTCGTCAAGTCAGATGGAAACAGGCACGGCAAGGGATAATGATGCAACTGCAGGCACCAGACAGGATAGTACGGCAGGAGGAAGTGAAAGCCGGGCAGATACAGATAAGCCGGCAGAGACTAAAGGGGATATCTCAGGTTATTAATTGCAGATATATCGTAGATGTAAATAAAATAATACTTGCAGAAAAGTGGATTGTATGATAAATTTTAGTGGGGTAAACTTATAGAAATATAAGGACACAAAACTAGAAGTCTAAGGCTAATGCTATGATGGTTCGGTTGCATTTAGGAAATGTTTCTTAAATGCAGCCTTTTTTGTTTTAGCAGAGACTTGAAAATAATTGTTGATAGTGTCAAATGGCACACGAAATTAATGCATAGCAGGGAAAACCTACTAAAGTTGCTAAATATGATGAAGTGGTAGGTTTACTAAGGGGATTGCTTATGAAAAAGATATTGATAATAACATTAATGGTTATATGTATGATTTTCAACATAACAGCATGTGGAGTAAAAAGTAATAATACAAGTAAGTCGCCATTAAGACAAACAAAGGATATGGCAGAAAATGTCTATGATGCCATAAAGAATCATGACAGTGAGAAACTTAAAGAACAGTTCTGCGAAAGGCTGCAGCCGGGGAAAGAGACAGCGGTAGACAAGATATATGAATATATTGATGGAGAAATAGAAACGCTTGAGACAGATTTTGAAACAGATAATTATGCTGATGCTGGGGGCGGGGGAGAAATTAGAGGAGATAAATTATCGAAAACATTTGTTTTTAGGCTGGTAATTATTACGGATAAAGGAGTTAGATATAAGATTGGGGCAAAAGGCGATATCATCAATACAATAGAGCCGAGAGACCAAGGATTACAGGTGCTTCGTGTGTATAAGCAGAATGAAGATGGAACATGGAATTATTCAAAAGGTTACTTGCAGATAGGAAGTGAATTAGATTAAGAATTAAGATAAAAAGCGGAATCTGACAATTGAATCAGATTCCGCTTTTTAGTATAAATAATACCAGAATTACTTACCGTAATGAAGTTCGTTATATTCCTTAACTCTCTGCTGGATTCTTTCAACAGGGCTTAAGAGGTTGCTGATTGAAGAATCATGGTTAAGTGTATCAATAAGAAGAGCCATGTATTTGCTCATATCAACATTGATGTACCAAGGCTTAGAGAGAAGCTCTGTTGGCTGGTACACAAGGTTAGTTGTAAGGATTCTGTCGATAATACCATTCTCATATGCTTCATCAAATTTCTTGAATCCGTTAGTGAAAAGACCGAATGTAGTTGCACAGAATACTCTGCTTGCACCACGCTTCTTAAGCTCAGAAGCAACATCAATCATACTTTCACCAGAAGAAATCATATCATCAATGATAATGACATCCTTGCCTTCAACATTAGTTCCAAGGAACTCATGTGCAACGATAGGATTACGTCCATTAACAATCTTAGTGTAATCTCTTCTCTTATAGAACATACCCATATCAAGACCAAGAACATTAGCAAAGTAAACAGCACGTCCCATACCACCTTCATCCGGGCTGATAACCATCATATGCTCGCTGTCGATGTGAAGGTCGTCCACATTAAGAAGGAGATACTTGATAAACTGGTATGTGCATGATACAGATTCAAATCCCTTAAGAGGAATAGCATTGTGTACTCTAGGGTCATGTGCATCGAAAGTAATAATATTCTCAACGCCCATATCTGTAAGTTCCTGAAGCATAAGTGCACAGTCAAGAGATTCTCTTCCTGTTCTCTTGTGCTGTCTTGATTCATAAAGGAAAGGCATGATTACATTAATTCTTCTTGCCTTTCCACCTGCAGCAGCAATAACTCTCTTGAGGTCAGCATAGTGATCATCAGGAGACATATGGTTCTTGAAACCGCAAACAGTATATTCAAGGCTGTAGTTGCAGACATCAAGCATAATATATAAGTCATGACCACGGACGGAATCTACAAGAACGCCCTTTCCTTCTCCTGAACCGAATCTAGGAGTCTTAGCGTTAACAATATAACTGTCTCTCTTATATCCTGCAAAATTAAGGGTAGAAGTATTCTCATTCTGACGCTGCTCTCTCCACTTTACAAGGTACTCGTCAACTTTCTTACCCATTTCAGTGCAGCTTGCTAATGGGATAATACCTAAAGTTCCGTAGGGAATAGTTTCTGTGTGTCTTTCATCACGTGGCATAATAAATAATCCTCCATAAAAGTATAATAATTAAACATACATATAAAAATATAAACATTGACGCGAAATAAGTCAATGATATATTTGACATAAATAATCGTTAAGACCTTTTAGTTGGTGATAATTTCTTCATACAGCGGATATCATCTCCAAAGAGTCTTAAAATTGAATAGGCACTTACAAGTCTTGAGAAAATTCTCTGTGAGTACCTTGTCTCAATATCAGGCATCTTAAGGTTAGAAGATATAATAATACTCTTTCTTCTAAGAAGCCTTTCATTAATAGTATTAAACAGATTAGAAAAATTATAATCTGAAGCTTTCTCTGTTCCAAGGTCGTCAATAATAAGAAGGTCACACTCAACAAAAAATGAAGTGTCAAACTTGGAACTTCCAAACTCCTTAAAATCATCGCTCTTGAAAGAATCAAAGAACTCACCAGCAGTAAGATAAATAATACTGTGGCAGGAGTCCATAAGCGCCCTTGCAATACAGTTAGAAAGAAAAGTCTTTCCAACACCGGTCTGTCCGATAAACAAAAGATTAGAAAATGTATTATCAAAGTTATCAACGAAATCGTGACATACTTTGAGAACCTTCTGCATATTAATATAAGGTGTGAGCCCTGTTGCAGGATCAACATCAGTGTTGTTGTACCAGCTAAGAGAAAATGTATCAAAATTCTCATCAGCAGTTATATTCTTGAGATTAGAGTCCTTATATATAAGGTCAATAGCCTTCTTATTAAAACATATGCAGCGCTTACCGTCGACATAACCGGAATCCTTGCAGTAAGGACATGTAAATATATCATCAAGATAATCAGCAGGCTTGCCTATTGAAGCCAGGGCAGCCACTTTTCGTTCGTTAAGTGACTTAAGGCTGGAAGCCAGTTCATCAGTCTCCGTGTCCGATGAATCGGCTTCTATACGCGCTCTGGCAGTTTTCATGGACAGGTCAATAATCTCAGAATCAATATCGGCAATATCAGGACACAGGGCAGTGACCTCATTATAACGGTCACTCTGCATACGCCTGTTGGCAGTTTTAATATCATCATACAGTCTCATGATAGAGGCATATTGTGTATTGGTCAAAGGCATAGTGCCCCTCCTTGTAATATAATTAGTTGTTGTTGCTTAATAAAGAGTTATACCAGTCGTCAGACTTCTTAGGACGCTGCTGGTAGTTATTAAAACGGTTGGCATTCTGACGGATAACATTACCTGACTTAGATGCCTTGGCAGCCTTGCCGGCTTCGAACTGTTCATCAGCCTTTCGGACATCCTCAGAATTCCTGATGTTGGATGTATGCCACTTGGTAAGTATTGAGTCGGCATATTCAAAGCTTGGCTGATGAGTTGCTTTCATTGTTCTGTTACATGCTTCGATAATCATATCGTTTTCAAAGCAAAATACATCAGTCCACTTGGAAATGAGCTGCTTTTCAACCTGACCTGGTTCTCTGTTGTTAAGACCAAATGCTTTCATGACACCGTATACAGCTTCATTATGGTTGGATACTTCGTCTTTGGCAGCTTCAACAGTATTGATACCCTCGTCAGCCCATGAGAGAGCAATCTTTTCTATGTATCTTATAGAAGTCTTGCCCTTGGATACACAGTATTCAATAAGATATTCTATAAGGTCAGCAGGAAAATGCAGTGTGTCATAGAAGTACACAATAGCATTAACCTCAGGCTGTGAAAGCGTCTTGCCAAGGTATGTCTGTATTACAAAAAGCAGCATAGAAAAATCATCGTTAGAGTTAAGTTCATCCAGCTTTTCAGCAGG
>ERZ780045.78-NODE-78-length-22042-cov-58.8657_pt1 | contig 22042 bp, 25 predicted proteins | sample MGYA00511924_ERZ780045 | MGnify/ENA primary metagenome ERZ780045 (study PRJEB29588, sample SAMEA2154082) | human gut metagenome | biome: human gut; feature: human-associated habitat; material: faeces | place: Denmark | collected 2008/2010 ... | reverse complement strand
CAAGCAGAAAATTATATTTTCGATGATTATCATGAAGTAAAATGTCAGGAAGATTACATTTTTAAATGCCTTTATCCATATAGAAATAGCCTATCTTTAAAAGAAAAATTCAAAATCATGGTCTATTTAGGCGTATTTTCTTTTTTGCTTATAGTAGATCTTTTCGATAAGAACCGTAAATATCCTGTATAGTATCTTATTATCAAGTAAGAATTGATATTTTTTCTGTATTTTATGAATGATACATGAAAACCATCAATGTAATTTGATAATTTATAGAATGTATATAGAGTTCTATTATGTATCTTTGTCATAGCGTATAACTTCTACGTGTTAACAGTTTTTTTAGCATTACTTCAAAATGATTTCAGTTCAATATATAGTTTTACATGTGTTGTTAGTTTTGATTACTTATATATCATGTAAAAAAATAAAGTTTCAGTCTCCTCACAAATATTGGCAATACGCAATGTGGGCTATTATTGCTTTTACTCTTGAAGAAGGCTTACGTTGGGGAAGGATGATTGATTGGTGTATGTACTATGAGACATATGCTTCTATACTTAATGAAACTGACTATACGATGGAACCTGTTTTTCGTATTGTTTGGTCATTATTTGCAATTCTTCATGTTCCCTACTGGGGAGTCATATCTTTTATGTCTTTTTTGTTTATTGTGTCTGCTTTTTATTTTTGCAAACCCTATAGGAATGTATTACCCTATGTAATGCCTTTGTTGGTTGTCACAGCTGGATATTTTGCAGAAAATTTAATAAGATGGTATATGTCTTATTCTTTTTTGCTAATTGCATTGAGACATTATTTAGATGGTAAAAAGAAAAATGCATTATTCTGGGTAGTTATTTCGGTGTTATCTCACTATGCAATGATTTTATCTGTATTCTTGATGCTGTTAATAGATTATTTTAAGAAAAAAATGCTTCATCCATTTGTTGCTATATCTTTAAGCGTATTATTCGTTTTCCTCATGTCATATTATAAAGATTTAATGATGAACTTGCTCTTTGTTGTAAATCTATTTTCTAGTTCTGAAAGGTTCGGGCATTATAGTGAAGATGCAAGTGATTGGCTTGTTGTACAAGATGCTAATGCGTTTATGAGCATAGTAATGATGGTACCTTTGTATTTTACACTTTGGGTAGCCAATAAGAAAATGAATAATTCTTATTTAGCTTGTTTTGTTTATAATTGCTTTGTAGTTTCCTTATTGATTAAGTCATTAGGACAAAATCTAGAGTTAGCCTTACGATATAGAGCTATTTTCGATCCTTTTGTTTGTATGTTGATGGGCTTTGTTTATTACTCTACAAAATCAGTACATAGCAGATTTAACATCTATAAGCCAATTATGATTATTTATTTTTTGTTACAGACAACTCGTTTTTGTACTCCTTTACCCAACAATAAACTAAATATGTATGTATGGAATGAAACAAGACCTGCATACGAATTATTGGGTGTATCTAAGGGCTGGTGGAAATAAGTTTTTTGAGGAATTTCTTATTTTTATGTTTAAATACCAAATAATTACAATGAAAGTACTTCAAATTAATACCCACTATTATAATGGTGGATCCACGGGGCGCATCACTTTCGATTTAAAGAAAGTGATGGAGACTAACGGGATTGAAAGTTATGTAGCATTTGGTTTTGGCTATAATCCAAAGGGTGATGAAAAGGGAACTGTTTATCGGATAGAATCTGATAAAGAACTTTTTATCAGTAAACTTTGGACAAAAGCTACTGGTCATCATGGCTTCAATAACAAAGGTGAGACAAGAAAGCTTCTGGCTTGGATCGATGAGATTAAGCCTGATATCATTCACATGCATAACATCCATAACCATTATGTGAATGTTAGAATGCTCTTGGAATACTAAGAACATTCCATGTGTATTAACAATGCATGACTGTTAGACATTCATAGGTCATTGTGCCTACTTCGATTTCGCAGGGTGCGATAAATGGAAGATTGGGTGTAATCATTGTCCTAGTTTAAGAGATTATCCAAAGACATTTGCACCAATAGATCCTTCTCCTTGGAACTACAAAATGAAGAAGAAGTTATTCGCTCCATTAAATATTACCTTTGTTTAGATTAACGTTTTATTTTGATTTTTTTGTAGCAATATTTATTCCTAATTTTATTTTTGCTTTATCAGCTCATAAAAACCTCAGAAGAGCATTGATTGCAATTTCAGTTTTTATGATGTTGTATGTTGTTCTTATGATGAGAACAGTAGAAGCATATTACCCTTATAAATTTGTCTGGGAGTTTTAATTTAAATTATTTTCAAAATTATGAAGATTCTATTTATTAATACAGTATATAAAAACGGTGGAAGTACAGGCCGTATAGTCTATGATTTACGTAATCTTTTATTGAGGTCTGAAGAAAACGATGCTTATGTTGTATATGGATATGAGTTTAAAGTCCTATCAGATGAGGATTATGTAAATACATATAAGATGTGTTCAATTTATCAGATGCAATGGAGTAAAATTAAGACAAGGCTTTTTGCTCATCATGCCTTTTACAATATTCAGGAAACAAAACGTATGTTGGCATGGATAGATCGAGTTAAGCCTGATCTTATTCATCTTCACAATCTTCATAATCATTATATAAATGTTAAGTTACTTTTCGATTACATCAAGGAGAAGAAGATTCCAATAGTTTGGACATTACATGACTGCTGGTCTTTTACTGGGTGGTGTTCACATTTTGATTATGCGAAATGTTACAAGTGGAAAACAAAGTGCAATCATTGCCAGCTCAAACATGATTATCCTTTTACTTGGTTTTTTGATCGAAGTTCCAAGAACTTCCAAGAAAAGAAAGAATGTTTTCAAGGAGTAGAGAATTTGACAATAGTTACACCCTCTACTTGGCTTGCAGAATTAGTTAAGCAATCTTTTTTGAAGGAATATCCAGTTAAAGTTATAAATAATGGTGTTGATTTAGATATTTTTAAGCCGTCAAAAACTAATTCAGTTCGTCAAAAGTATGGAATAAAAGAAAGACATGTTATTCTGGCATTGTTTAATGTGTTTAGTAAATATAAAGGTACTGACTACTTGATAAAATTAACAGATTATTTAACAGATGATGAAGTATTGGTAGTTGTTGGATTAAATAAGAAAGATTTTCATAAGCTTCCTAAAAAACATTGTTTAGGTATTGAGCATACTGATAGTATACAAGAGTTAGCTGCCATATATTCTTTGGCTGAAGTTTTCGTTAACCCAACATTACAAGATACTTTCCCAACAACTAATTTGGAGGCTTTAGCATGCGGAACGCCTATAGTGACTTTCAGAACAGGTGGTAGTGTAGAAAGTGTTACAGATCAGACCGGAATTGTGGTTGAGCAAAATGATATGGATGGGCTTCTGTCAGCTATAAGAACAATACTTTGCAGTGGTAAAGAGCATTATGTTGATGCCTGCAGAAAGAAAGCGGAAAGAGATTATAATAAGGATATTCAGTATGGTAAGTATATTGAGTTGTATAAGAATATATTATCAAGATAATGGCAAAAGTACATTTTGACGAAATAGACATAGTGAAGGGTATTGCCATACTTTTTGTATTGTGGTATCATAGTTTTATCAAGTTTCCAATTTATATGTTGGACATTCCTTGGTGTGAATATGCGATGGCGATACATGGCACGTTCTACCTGTATGTATTCTTCTTGGTGTCTGGCTATTTGTTTGCTCACTCAAAACCGAGGACATTCGCAGAGAATTTCAAGAAGAAAGCAAGCAGATTGCTGATACCATATTTTTGCTATGAGGCTGTAAACCTAGGAGTAAAAACGGCCTTCCACAGTTGGTTAATCGGAAAGTGGGGGGGCAAGTTGAATATATAGAGGATATGCTTTTGAAGGGTGGTGAACTATGGTTCGTATATGTGCTTTTCTTTATCTTCTTGATATGTGTGATGAGCGAGGTGATAGCGATAAAGTTAATTAAGAGAATCCCTGTAGTCAAGACGATGGTGGGGATGTAGAATAAATGTTATGAATATAGATGAATTATACAGAGAAATAACTTCTCCTGGTAGCTCTTTATGTTATCCATTTTGCTACGATGACAAGGATTTTGACTATCTTGATTATGTAGCAAGTTTGGTAGAACTCTATTTAGAGGAAGTTGCTAAATTGGATGAGGAAAGTCTAAACTCTCTTAATCATGTGTTTGATGATCTTCCACAAGATTTTAAGCCATCAAGAGATTTTGATTTTAAGAGAGACGTCAGGAACATTGCGAATTTGGTCCTTGATGTTTTGCAGACCAGTTTCACATGTTATCATGAAGAAGCTTATGAAAAGTTGAAGTCTTTTTTTATAGCTGATCGTTTTTTCTATTTAGGTATGCTTCCGCAACTAGAGGTAGATGACCGAAGTGGCTGCTATTACAGAATCCGTCAGGATAAAATTGATTTATCAAAGGGTGATGGTGAGTTGTTTCATATACCTTTCGATAAACGCCATTTGATGAGTACGCAACGTTATAGCATACCTGGGTATCCTGCGCTATATCTTGGTGGTGATTTTTTTACATCATGGTGTGAGATGGATTGTCCAAAGTTAGAAGGTTTATCATATGCAAAGTTTAAATTTAAAAAAACATTTAGATTTTTAGATTTAGGTCTTCCGTATAAGGAAGATTCAACGCTTTGGGAAAAGTATTCTCTTTGTGCTATGTATCCATTGTTGATGGCTTGTATGGTTCGCGTTAAGTTTGCTAATGCTGCATTTAAACCAGAGTATTTAATGCCGCAAATGATGATGAAACTTGTTAGAGATAATGGCGCACTTCTTCAAGGTATAGCATATATGTCGAACAAAATGCCAACAAAAAGTGATTCCTACTCTAGGGCTTCAAGAAATCTGGTAGTTTGTGTGTATAATACTTTGTGTAAATCTGGTTATGACAAAGATTTGGCAAGCAAAATGCAAATGACAAAGATAAAGTCTGTTACTAAAGAGCAGGTAGATGAAGCTATCGTATATGATAGAAAAATATATACAATTAATTTTAGCTCATTGGTTCCTGCTGATGATGATTTTCATGACATTGACGTACCAATGGTATTGCAGTAGTGCTTGTAGTATAAACTTAATAGATTAATTATGTCTTTTAAAGCAGAACAAAGAGATATAGATTATTTGCTCAGCAATAAGCTATATGAGATACCTCGAAATCAGCGAAGGTATGTTTGGAATAAGGACAATTGGGAGGACCTATGGTCGGACCTTGAGTTTATTGTGAATAATCAACAATACGGAAAACGACATTTTTTGGGTAGTATTGTACTGAGAGAAGAAAATAGGGTAATTGGTATTCAGCGTTATACCATCATAGATGGACAGCAACGAATCATTACTATTATTCTATTTATGAGTGCTCTCGTTGCTGTGTTAAAAGAAAATGGATTGGAAGATGACTTTAAGGGAACTATTACGAAACTGATTATCAAGGATTTGAAAAATCAAGATAATTGTGTTTTACATTCAGATTTTCACACCTGCATAGGTGATATCGTTTTGAAGGTATGTGATAGTGAAGATAAAAGACCATTTAAGGAATTGTTGGAATCTTGTATAGTTAATAAAAAGGATGATAAGAATATTCGTCAATGTTGCCAATATTTCTATGAAAAGTTGAAAGACTTAGATATAGAGAAGATTTTGCTATTGCGTGATATGCTATTGGGCACTAGCTATGTAGATATAGTTGCAACGACGGATGAGGATTCTTATACCATCTTTGAAATATTGAATGCACGTGGTCAGGAACTTGAAGATCATGAGTTGGTAAAGAATTTTGTGATGCGTTATATTCAACCTCAAGAGCAAGCTAAGGTGGACAAGGTAAAGAGTGAATGGGAACTTTATATAGATAGACTGCTTGGTACATCGGTAAAGCGTTTCTTCAGTCATTATAGTGTTCATAAATATACTGAACGCGAGAAGAAGTCGGAAGTTTACAAAACTATTTTGAAAGGTACTAATCGTGAGAAAGTTAATGACTTTTTTGATGATTTAAAACTTAAGGCAGGATATTATTCTATAATAGAGAAGCCAGTTTGTGAGGGTGATGATAAAAACTGCAGTTTTGAAGAATATCGAATCTTTGATTTTTTGAAGCGTAAGAAAGCCGTTCAATTCAGACCAATTATAATGAGTCTAATGCACATGAATAAGCTTAAAAAGTTGAGTGATGAAGACTATTTTAGAGTTCTCAATTTCATTTACCATTTCTATGTTTGCTTCAATGTGATAGGAGAAGAAAAGTCAAATAAGATAGATGAACCTATCAATAAGTATGCATCTCTGATAGAAAAGAATATGACGCTATCTGTAGTTAATCAATTCATGAAGAGTATGATAGAGCGTTTACCTCCTAAAGAAGCCTTTATGCTAAAGTTTGAAGTTATAGGATTTTCCAAACATGTAAAATTCTATCAAGGTTCGAAAAATCATGATAGAGCTTATTTGGTCTTGGAGTTGATAGAGCAAAAGCTTTCTGGACGTACAGAAATAGATGATTTTACAATAGAGCATGTATGTGCTGATTCTCAGGGAGAAGAAAATGCTCAGATAGGTAATTTGATTCCTTTAGAGAATTTGTTAAATCAGAGAGGTGAGGATAAAACCATTGAAGAAAAGCTCGCCATCTATGAGGATTCAAATTTTGCAACAGCTAGGAAACTGGCACGACGTATTATGCAGGCGAATGGTTCTTTCAATCCAAAACTAAGAAGTAAATACTTGGGTGAGATGTTGTATAATGATATCGTCAATTTTTTGAATGAGGATAATATTGTTGTAGAAAATTAAAAATATGTATACACCAAAAATTAGTATTGTAACAATCGCATATAATTGCGAAAAAGAGATAGAAGAAACTATCCTGAGTGTTATCAATCAACAATATGATAATAAGGAGTATCTTATCATTGATGGTGCATCAAAGGATGGTACGATGGATATAGTTAATAAATATCGTGATAAAATTGATGTTATTATCTCTGAACCAGATAAAGGTAGAAGTGATGCCTTTAATAAAGGTATATCCCATGCTACTGGTGATTACATCGTTATGATGAATGCTGGAGATTTATTAGCAGATGATGCCTTGAATAAGTTTGCTAGAAATTATGAACCTGGCTACGATGTAATCAAAGGTAATACGATTAGATGGAATGAAGAAACAGGATTCAAATCTATAGAGCATCCTGTTATAGAATATCCTGAGATACCTTTCAATTTCCTTGTTTGTCATCAATCAACCTATATATCTAAGTCTGCTTACGAGCGTTATGGTGGATATGGTATTGATTACAGAGTAGCAATGGATTTTGATTTGATGCTTAGATTTACCCAAAAGGGTGCCAAATTTAGAAAAATCAATGAAAATTTAGCCATTTTCCGAATGGGAGGTATATCCCAAACTGCAGGACAAAGAAGATATGATGAGATGAAAAAGGCAATGTTATCTAATGGTCATTCTAAATTAAGTACAGCTATTTTTATGTTCTATATACATTTGAGAACTGGTGTTAGGAATATACTGAATAAAATTGATCCTGATTTGAAAAATAAATTAATAACAAAGAAGTGTTAGTCCTTTTTGCCAATGGATACAATTGATATTTCACAAAACATTCAAGACTTCAAGCAGGTGTTTGAGCAAGAGGTTACTTTCAGAACCCAAATGGAAAAGCATATTAGAATCTTAATGTTGCAGTTAGGCATCTATAAGCAATTCCGTATGTTGGTAAAGAAGATGGTGGGGGAAGTGCAGAGATAATATATTTGATTTTTCAACTGTATTGAAATGAAAGGTATTTTGGAATGAAAGAGACTAAAGATATACAATATTTCTTGGAGGCAGAAAAGAAGTTTCGTAAAGAACATCCTGATTATGGTGAGCTTTTCTTTGATGAGAAGTATGGGATGCGTGAAATCGGTGACGAGGATTCTGCAAGCTTTTTAGTCAATATGCCGATAGGCGAATATTATAAACAACATTCCCAAATAACAGGAAATGAAGAGAAATATGGCTTAACAGAAGTTGAAAGGACCTTCTTGTGTATGTACTATGCTGAACATTCTGCCAAATTTCGTGACGACTATTATCATGGGGAAATACCTGAAGTCGTCAGGCAGATGTTTATAGGAATCAACAATGTGGTTTCCAAAGCTCCTCAAAACAAAGATAAAATTCTATATCGCTTTTGTCAGGATGAAGACCCTAAAGGGATGAAAGTTGGTGATGTGGTAAATTTCCCATATAACTTGACTTGTACTAATTTTGATTGGAATCAAGCAAAATACAAGAATGTTTATGTGATTACTCCATTACCAAATGGAAAGACAAGAGCTCATAATCTGTATGAGATATATGAGCATGGGGATGAAAAACAAGTAGACTTCTTACGAGATACTTCTTTTATGGTTACTAAAGTAGAGGAGACTAAAGGAACCCCTTATAGGAAATATTATTTAAAAGAATTATCTGATGCTTGATTTTATGTTCTTCATAGAACAATCATTTGATGTTTGCTAAGGAGGTAAAATTACTTTAAAACAACAATATTATGTGGATAAGACATCTTCCTGCTGATTATTATAAGCAGCAATCTGATTTTGATAATTTAGTTTTCTTGTGGAAAACTAATAATGTTTATGTTATGGATAATCATCTTGCTGCCGCATGGTGTTGGATGCAAGAATGTAATACTGATACTAGATATAATTTTTTGCACATTGATAGGCATAATGATCTTGGCACAAATACACCTTTTGATATATATAGGCATATCAAGGATAATCAACATCTGTCTATAGATGAATACACAAATTTATCTTGGACAAATGAAGGTAATGGTATTTCGCTGAAGGCATTTCGCTGGGATAATTATATTACTCAATGCATGTACTTATTTCCTCAATGGTTTTGGGTTGTTGTGTATTCAACTCGTACATCTTTAGGCAGAAGTGAGCGAGAAAAATTACTTGGTGCTACTATACAAAGTGTATCGGCATCTAAGCTGTTAAGTTATATAGAAGACAATCTTCAAGTGGATGAAGATGGTGAACAACTTAATAGAACCATTGGACAAGAATCTGTTAAGTGGATTGTTAATTTGGACCTGGATTATTTTTTTCATTCAAGTGATGATGGTTACATTCAAATACTGTCAGATGAATACATCAGAATATTGGCTCAAAAACTTAGAAATTGCAAGCATAGTATTAATGTGCTAACTATAGCTTTGAGTCCAGAGTGCTGTGGCAATTGGGGGAATGCGATACATGCTCTTAATGTCTTTATGGAGGCTTATGAAGAACAACCATATGGTTTTCCTGATGATTATCAATAGAAAAGGAATATAACTTGTATAGAATTGATTATGAAGTATGTAAAAACTGGTAAATGTATCTGGTGCGGGAAAGAAATGCCTGAAGTACGTTTTACGGCTGCTCCTCATATCGTTCCGCATAACCTAGGTAGCGATGATATTGGATTTGATGTTTGTGATGATTGCAATCATTATTTTGGAAAAGCAACACGAGGTGTTCCTTCATGTGACTTAGCGTTTAAGGAGATTTTCAATGCTTTTTGGATATTTGGTCATAATTTAGATGAGGATACACATAAGAAATTTAGTTCTGTGTTCTTCAATTATTATCATTCCAAGCGTACTATAAAGGTTAGGAGTAATTTTAATTCTAGAGCAATAACCAGGCAATTCAAAAGATCTCTCTATGAAGTGTTCTTGCAAAAATACCATCAAGTAACAGGAAATGGTAACCATCCAATGTTTGAAATGGTTCGCCAATTTGCCCGCTTTAATATTGGTAATCCGCATGTATTTTATGTTTTCAATAATATCATATTGTGCCCTGGTGAAGAGCAACGACTTGAACTTCCCATGAACGAGAATGTAATTGATGAGATGATGAAATCTGGATTATATCGCTTTTGGATGGGCAATCAGCTTTTTTATATAGAGGTTTTACCTATTGCTTTTCAGGTAAATGGATATAACTTTTTACGAGAAGAAGCTAAAACGATGTTACTGCCAGCACGTGGAAACGAAAGGATTTTTGAATTCACTGATGTTATGCAGTTGGATTTCTTTATGTTGAGATTTAATGAATGATTTTGATGAAAATTGTGTATTTTGTTTTGGATAAAGCTTTATCATCTTATTATAGTGCAATGGAAGAACAAGTATCTATTATCATCCCCATAATTGTGGCGTTGCTTACAGGTGGTTTTATTATATTATTTTTGGAAAATCAGCATGTTGGAGCTAGTGTAATCGAAAGGTATCATTTTATTATGCAACCTTTTATGCATAGGTTGAGTAACTATTTTAAGTTTTTATCTTCTGCTAAGGTTTATTTCTCCATTAATCGGGGAACAAAGAAAGAGGATGCTGAATACGTATTCCTATTTAATGACTTAATGGATAGGCTTGGTCGTATGGCTTTTCCGTGTATTATGTCTGGACAGGATTATCCAGTGTCAAAATTTTCAGCAAAACAATTGCAGGGAATTTGTGAGGATATTAATAATGTATGGTACTATTGGGATAATAAAAGGAGCTATATGATTGATTATTGTTCTTATGATTCTCATAAGGCTGAAATGTTTGGTAAACTTGATCGCGAATATCTCAATGAGGTGTTTCCGCACAAATATGATGAGATCGAATTTTCACTTGGTATGATAAGTGATGTTTCTGGGACGTTTTATGCAAATGTATACGAACCAATTCAGCATGTCCCTTTTGAATATGAACAATGGTGTAAAAAAGAAGAAGAATTTAAAAAGTTGACGTTTGTAACTATTGGACTTTGTTTGGTTACACTTGTTGTAATTCTACTTTTAAGATATGTCACTCCTTTGTGTATTATGAATATTCTCACATTGTTGAATATCGTTTTGCTTGCAAGTTGTTTATACAAGTTCTCAAAATTAGAATCATTAGCTAGGAGTGTATTTAGATGAATAAAATGAAGATTTTACATATAGGTCAGATGATAGGAGGATTGGATATTTATATCCGAAACTCTATTATATATAATAAGGTGGAAGATAATGAGTATATCATTGTCTGTGGTAAGGATGATAAGCATCAGCCTGTTATCAGAAATGGTATAGAGGTGAAAGAATACCCTATATCATTGTTCCGCTCGCTCAATCCTGTGAATGATTTGAAAGCTTTGAGAGAGGCGGTCAAGATTATAAGAAAGGAGAAGCCAGATGTGATTCATTGCCATAGTGCTAAGGGTGGTATCATCGGAAGAACTGCGGGATGGATAACTGGTGTGAAGACATTTTATACGCCTCATGCTTTCTCTTATCTCTGTACTCCTTCGAAGTTGAAACGATGGGTGTTTATGACCATAGAGCGATTGACTCGTTTCAAGACATACGTATTGGCTTGTTCGGAGTCCGAACAGGAAATGGCAATCAAGGAGGTTGGTTATTCTAAAGAGCATGCCTTGGTTTGGCACAATGCCGTGCCTGATTCATCTCTTGAAAGGGGAAAGATGGTTGATATATCTGAGCCTTATGCTTGCTATATCGGGCGTCCATGTTACCAGAAAAATCCTCTGTTTTTACTTGATGTCATTAAGAAGGTAAAGGATAGAGGATGCAATCTCAAATTTATCTTGCTTGGTGTTGGCTATCATTCTCCAGAATTAGATGCAATGAAAGCCAAAATGCATGAGTTCGGATTGGAAGATTCCATTCGTCTGGAACCTTGGATAAATCATGCAGACTGTCAAGAGTTTGTGCGTAAGTCGCTGTTCTATATATCTACAGCTCTCTATGAAGGTTTGCCTTTGGCTATCATTGAAGCTATGGCGAATGGCAAGGCGATTATAGCCAGTGATGTAGTTGGAAATAAGGATTGCGTAAGAAATGGTGAGAATGGTTATCTCCTGCCTTTGGATGCAGATGCTTACGCAGATAAGATTATCCAACTCGTAAACGATAAAGAATTAAGAACTTCTATGGAGAAGAAATCCAGAGCTTTGTTCCTTGAAGAATTCTTCATAGAAAATAGAATTAAATACTTGCAAAATCAATATAATATGGTTTATAATCTGAGATATGGGGGGGGGCAAATCTGGCCTCCTCAAAACGAGTGTTGATACTGTAATTCAGATATCTATCGGTTATGAAGCTACCCTTCATCGTGAAGAAAGGAGGGTGGCAGCATGAAGATACTTCATATCGCTGAATGTGCAGGAGGCGTAGAGCGTTATCTCCAGATGCTCCTGCCACGATTGGAGAAAAAAGGTATAAAGCAGTATTTCATCTGTTCTCGAAATTATGATGAAAGTTTGTATAGCAAGATTGTGGATGGTGTGATGCAAATGGATCTTACACAATCTTTCTCACCTTTGAAAGTGATAGCCAAAGTTAGAGCTATTCGCCAGGAAATCAAAAAGGTTAATCCTGACATCCTGTATTGCCATAGCAGTTTTGCTGGTGGCTTAGGACGTTTGGCAGCCATAGGCTTGCATTGTAAGGTTGTTTACAATCCTCATGGTTGGGCTTTTAACATTAAGTAAAAGGCGGTTGCTATGAAACTGAAAAGTATGATATATCTGTGCCTGGAGAAAATCTTGGCTCCTTGTACGGACAAGATAGTTTGTATCTCTAAGGCAGAGAAGGCTTCGGCAGAGCGTGAACACATTGCTAAGGATGATAAGCTAGCTTTGATTCCGAATGGTATTGATGTGAGTGCTGTAAAGAATGCTGTTGCTAAGTCTAGAAGTGAACTTGGCATTGCGGAAGATGCTTTTGTGGTAGGTATGATTGGAAGACTTTCTCCACAGAAGGCGCCTGATGTGTTTATCCGTGCAGCCAAGTTGATACATGATGAAATTCCTAACTCAGCTTTCATAATAGTAGGAAGTGGTGAGGAAGAGGAAGAAGTCAAGGCCTTTGCCAAGGAAAATGGTTTGGAACTTGTCGTAACTGGTTGGACTGACGAGCCATATAGCTATTTGAAAGTATTTGATGTGGCGATGCTCTTGTCTAGGTGGGAAGGATTCGGATTGGCTGTTGTTGAGTATATGACAGCTGAGAAGAATGTGGTTGCCACAAAGATTGATGCCATCCCTACATTGGTAGATGATGGTGTTGATGGTCTGTTGGTGGAAATGGATAATCCGAAAGATGCCGCAGAAAAGGTTCTCTGGTTATATCGCCATCCAAAGGAAGCTGCAGAAATGAAATCCAAGGCTTTGAAGAAAGTAATAGAGAACTATGACATTTCAAGAGTTGTTGATCAACATATTGAAATGTTTGAGGAACTTACTGAAGGAAAGTAGGTTTTAAATATTATGAATGATATTTCTGCTATTCTGCAGTTTTGTTTAGGATATAAGGAAAATATAAGCAATGTAGTTGCTCGTATGGACTGGCAGGAGCTGTATTCTTTTGCTTCTAAGCAGGCTCTGCTGGGGCTTTGCCTTGAGGGAATAGAGCGATTGGGGAAGGAGTATCCTGAGGAGTTGAAGCAGAACCCGATAGGGAGGGAACTGCTGATGACTTGGATGGGGAAGGCGCAACAAATACGCCGACAGAACATGAAGGTGAATGCTGTGGCAGGTAAGCTCTTCGCTATGCTGAGAGTGGATGGGATGAGGTGCTGTGTTCTGAAAGGTCAGGGGAATGCCTTGATGTATCCGAATCCTTATTCACGTACTCCTGGGGATATTGATGTTTGGGTGAATGCAAGCAGAGAAGATATAACAGAATATGCTAAGACTCATTTTGAAATTGGTGATGATATTAGATTCCATCATTTGGAGACTTCGTTTGACGGGGTGCCGGTGGAACTACATTTCTTCCCGGGTATAATGAATAATCCTATCTATAATGCACGTTTGCAGAAGTGGTTCAAACGGAATGCGGATTTGCAATGCTTAAATGTTGTTAGTCTGCCAGATGGTATTGGAGAAATTGCTATACCAACGACGGCATTCAATGTGAATTATCAGCTAACCCATCTATATCACCATTTCTTCGATGAAGGGATTGGAATGAGGCAAATCATTGACTACTACTATGTAGTGAATAATGATGAGTTATTAGTGACTAGAGATACTTTGCAGAGAGAACTGAAGCATCTTGGATTGTGGAAGTTCGCAGGGGCGGTGATGTATGTGCTGCATGAGGCATTGAGACTACCAGAGGAGAAGATGATAGCTCCGATGGATGAAAAGCCAGGAAAATTGTTGCTGGCAGAGATACTGAATGGAGGCAACTTCGGAAAGCATTTCACCAAGTATGGGCATTTTACACAACAAGGAATGGCAAAGAAATACTTCTTGAAGATATGGAGAAATATGCACTTCGTGCGATATTATCCTATGGAAGCCTTAAGTGAACCGTTTTTCAGAACTTGGCACTTCTTCTGGCGGTTACGACACAAATAAGATAAACATATCACATATTTACAACACAAACTATTACTAATGGAAAAAAGAAAAGAAAAAATAGACCACTTAGAGGAAACTCCTCATTCACATCTCCCCTATTCTGATTTCGGAGACTCTATAATTAGTGATAAACAACAAATGAAGAAGAAAGTTTTTGTAAGCGGTTGTTATGACCTGCTACATTCTGGTCATGTGGAGTTTTTCCAGCAGGCAGCACAGTATGGTGACCTGTATGTGGGTATCGGATCGGATGCTACTTATCTGGAGTATAAGCATCGCAAGCCTATGTTCCCGCAGGAGGAAAGGCTATTCATGGTCAAGAATATCAAGGCGGTAAAGGATGCGTATATCAATGAGGGAAGCGGAGTCATCGATTTCCTGCCAACTCTTGATAAGGTGAAACCGGACGTGTTTGTGGTGAACGCTGAAGGTGGGTCTGATGAGAAACGTAGGATCTGTAAGGAAAGGGGCATAGAATATGTCGAACTCCAGCGCACGCCTCATGCGGGTTTGAAAGCGCGGTCTTCTTCTGACTTGAAGAAGGCGTTATTGAACGTATCTGATAATTCGGCACAGGAGGCAGGGATTCCTACCCGTCTGGATCTGGCTGGTACTTGGATTGACCAGCCTTATGTAAGCATGCATCATCCGGGATGGGCGATTACCATCTCGCTGGAACCGACCTTTGAGGTGCGCGACCGCTGCGGTCTGTCTACCTCTACCCGTAAGATGATTCAGAAGATATGGCCGGTGAAGTTGCCGAAGATGGATCCGGAGATGCTTGCCCGACTGGTATTCTGCTTCGAGAACAATCCGGAGCGTCATGATGGTATCATCTCGGGTGCCCAGGATTCTATCGGTATCTGTGTTCCCGGTCTGGTGCGTCATTATTATGACAACAACTTCTGGCCGGAGAAGATTGAGAGTACGCAGGATGAGATGACTCTCCGTTTCCTGGAAGACCATCTGGTGATGATTCCGATGGAACCGAGAAGACCTGGATGCAGTGTGGTGGAAGGTAAGGATATCACGCCTGTGAAGGTGGAGGCGCTGGCTGATGCAGCTGATGCCTGCTGGAAGGCGATTCTGGCGCACGACCTCGATGCCTTTGCTGCAGCATACAGGGCATCTTTCGAGGCCCAGATTGCGATGTTCCCGGGTATGGTGAATCCGTCTATCAACGGAGTGATAGAACCGGAGGCAAGTGTGCAGCCGATGATTGACCGCTACAGCAGCATGGAGGAGGTTCTGGCATGGAAGATGCCGGGAGCCGGTGGCGGTGGTTATCTGGCACTGGTAGTAAAGGATAGTCTTAAATTTGCAGAGAATCATGACGAAGCCATCCATCTTCAGATACGAAGGGCATAACTATCTGGTGCCTTTCCTCATCATCAGCAGTCTCTTCTTCATGTGGGGCTTTGCCCATGGCATCCTGGAGGTGCTGAATCCGCATTTCCAGGAGTCGTTCCATATCAGCAAGGCGATGTCGGCCCTGACGCAGGCTGCTGTCTATGGTGCCTACTTTCTGATGGCGCTGCCTGCCGGATGGATTATCCGGAAGTGGGGCTACAGGAGGGGTGTGATAACGGGACTGGTTCTCTTCGGTATCGGTGCTCTGATGTTCATATCAGGAAGTAGGATCAACAGTTTCTACTTCTTTGTTCTGTCGCTGTTTGTGATAGGATGCGGTCTGACCTGTCTGGAAACGAGTGCGAATCCTTATACTACGGTACTGGGACATCCTGACAAGGCGGAGAGCAGAATCAACCTGTCGCAGTCGCTCAATGGTATCGGATGGATTGTAGGACCGCTGGTTGGCGGTCAACTTCTGTTCTCGGGTGTCAACATCGCCATTCCTTATGCCCTGGTGGGTATCTTCGTGCTTGCTGTGGCGCTGGTCCTGTCAAGAATCAAGTTGCCGGACCCAAGGAGAGCGCATGAGGCGGATACGAACGAGATGGTGGAGGAGAAGCCGATGCGAGTGATGGCATTCGTTTTTGGTATGCTGACCTTGTTTCTCTATGTGGCAGCCCAGACGGGTGTGAACAGTTTCTTCATCAACTATGCTGAGGAGAGCATTCATATAGAGAAGCAGACTGCCAGTCTGTATCTCGCTTTTGGTGGAATGGGGCTGTTCTTTATCGGCCGACTGGCTGGCGGTGTCATCATGAATTATATCTAGCCAAGGCTGGTGCTGCTGGTCTGTGCCATCCTCACCTTTGTAGCCACACTGATTGTAGTGGTATGTAGCGGAACCTTATCTCTCATTGCGTTCTTCGCCCTGTATCTAGGAGAGAGCATCATGTTTCCTACTATCTTCTCGCTGGCATTGAGAGATGCGGGTACAAAAACCAAACTTGCCTCTTCATTGCTTATCATGACGATAGTGGGTGGAGCGGTTGCTCCAGTAATCATGGGGTATATTGCGGATACTACGGGGAGCATGGCGATTGCCTTTTTGATACCGCTAGTATGTTATGGGGTGATTGGAGGGTATGCGCTTTCGAATCGCCACGTTCCTCTTTAGATAAAAGGAGGATTTTTCGAAAAATGCCTCGTTCCTGCCATGTAATTATGTCCGCCATTTTAAAGATGGTATGGATGCGGAGGTAACGAAGACATCCCAAGCCGTCGTTTGATAGTTAAATTTTAGAAAATCAAAACTTTATTCAAAAATACTGGTACGGTTAACCTGCTGATAAATAGTGGGGACGCTGTATTTGTGATTTACACTTAATCCAAGGAAAAGTGGAAAAATCTGTCATTGAGGCTATGTGATGGAACTGATATGGTTACCTTTTGCTTCAGAGCAACTACGAGCAGATATGCAATACGTTGTTGATAACTTTGGAGAGATAACTTCAAAGATATGCTTGATGGTTTTTTGAATCTTAAAGGTATTGTAAGAGCTTGGGTATAGTTGCTGGGCAATACCAAAATAGCAGCAGCTAGCGCTTGCTTTAATTATTTTTTGCGTATGGAAAATCCACAAGAAAATATTGTAGATAAAATTTATAAACTCCGTAAGAATTTTGTTATTATTGGACTTACTGGAAGAACAGGTAGTGGTTGTACAACTGTAGCAAAAATACTGCAAACACAACATCCGGAAGAATTTAAAACAGAATATAGGGAGATAAATACTGATCCGATTAATAATGATGTGAGGAAAAATAGAATTATCTACAGATACATTCTAAAAAATTGGAGTCCTTTCACTGTTGTTAAGGCAAGTGATATTATCTTTTTCTATGCATTATTACAGTCTTTTGATGAATTTTCTAAGTCTTTGGCAAATTCATCAAATAAGGAAGATGGTGATGGTAAGTTTTCGGAGAGTTCTACTGCGCACTCTAATGAAATTTTACAAGACTTGGATAAAGTTAAGGACAAGTTTGAAGAGTTGTCTCTTATTGCTAAAGATTGCAATCACTTTCTTGGTACTGAATCGAAAGATTATAGTAAAGTTGATATAGATAAGTTCATAAAGCTGATATTGGAAGATATTCCTGATTTTAGGGAAGAACTGGCTAAGGCTTTGGAAAAGTCTAAAAAAATACTCTCAAATGAGTTGCAAACTTGGGGAAACAATATACGTGTTTATGATTCAATTGTAGGGTCAAATCAAGATAATCAGAGCGATCATGCACCTTCATGCCTTGCTCGAAAAATTAATCAATTTATCAAGTTGATTCGTGATCATAACAAAAGAGACGGGAATCCAACCCTTATTGCGATTGATGCTCTGAGGAATCCTTATGAAGTTCTTTATTTTAGAGAAAGATATGCTGCCTTTTATCTCATGTCTATTAATACTACTGAGCAGATAAGAAAGCAGAAACTTTTTGAGCAGGGGTATAGAAATGATGAAATCAAACGATTGGATGAGAGAGAAGGTGTTAAGAAAGAGTTTAAAAGCCAATATACAGGGTTGGATATAGACAAATGTATTGAATTGTCTGATATTCACATTACTCATGATGGTACTGAATATACTAATAATCGTAAGTTGACAAATCAGATTATTACCTATATATCCTTGATGTTACATCCAGGTTTGGTTCCACCATCTCCCATTGAAAGGGTGATGCAGGTAGCCTACACTGCAAAGTTGAATTCTGGGTGTTTGTCTCGTCAAGTAGGGGCGGCTGTTACAAACGGGGCTTTTTCTATATTTTCAATTGGATGGAATACTGTTGCAGAAGGTCAAACGCCTTGTTCTCTGCGAAGTTTGTCTGATTTAGTAGAAAAGGAAGATCAGACAGCCTACAGCAATTATGAGAAACAAGATGTAGATTTTCAAGGATACATAAAAAGGGTGGTTGAATGTTATCGGAAGCATGGAGTAGATTTTAAATTTCATGAAAATGATGCATTGAAAGGAGTTAACTTGACCTATTGTTTTAAGGACGTTCATAATAGTAGGCATGTTACTGGGGAAATAGGAAATCAAGTGCATACTAGAAGTCTGCATGCTGAAGAAAACGCATTTTTGCAGTTAGCAAAATATGGGTCAAGTGGTATAAAAGGCGGTAAATTATTCTCGACCGCATGTTGCTGTGAATTATGTGCTAAAAAGGCTTATCAACTGGGAATTAAGGAAATCTATTATATAGATAGTTATCCAGGTATATCTCAGAAACATATTTTGGAATGTGGCGATAACAGACCTAAGATGATTCTTTTTCATGGCGCTGTTGGTAGAGCTTATGTAAGTCTCTATAATCCATTTTTATCCTTAAAGGATGAGATAGAAGAAGTAACAGGTGTACATGTGAAAGATATTGATAAGCAAACAGTCAAGGATGAAAAATTAAAGGAATCTCAAGAATGATTACAATAGAGACTAGAAACAATCCTCAATTTTTAATAGATAAGTTAATTGCCTTTTTAAACGAAAAGAGTATAGATACTTGGGAAATTGATGATGAAAATGATTTTACGCTATGTTCTGAAAAATATCGGTTTAAGGCTTGGATGACTATCGATAAAAGATTTAAAAACAAAGCTTTTAATATCTGTATTATTGAGTCTAAAAAATATCCCATGACCAAAAGTATCTATGCTGCGTATCATTGTAAGTTTGCAGAGGTGTTGCTTGAATATTTTGATACCGATATTAAACGTATAGAAATTTCATCTTTATTAGTTGATGGTTATGACAAATTTAAAAAAGTAGCGAATCATGCTGAGGAAATATAGGAGACGTGGATTCTATTGGTTATCTGTATTCCTTCTCTTATTCGGAATTGGCATATCTGGTGTTTTCTTTTATGTTTTACGAATTAGCGATTATACGCTAGCTGATTCAGTGCATAAAGTTAGTATTTCAGAAACTGGTAATATTGGTGATTTTGTTGGTGGTGTTGTTGGAACTGTTTTTTCTCTAGCGAGTTTGTTTTTGCTAATACTTACACTGAAAGACCAGGCTCATCAGTATAAAACAGATCGTTTTGGTCAGACTTTTTATGAGATGCTACATATTCATAATGATAATGTTACCTTAATGAGGCTTAACGGTGTTGATACTACTACGGGAAGGGAAGTTTTTACGGAACTAGTTGCTGATTATGAAATCATTTTCGATATGGTGCAAGGGTGCTTTGATAATATTAGAAATCTTGTACCAATATCCGCTAAAAGTGAGGAGAAAAAAATGGCAAGAATGAAAGAATATCTTTCAGACCAAGACAAAGCGATTAGATTGAATATGAGGATAGCCTATGGCCTTTTCTTCTATGGTTCTGATAAGTTTTTGTTGAAGTCAAAGATTGTTGAAGAAAATGCAATATTGGAGCATGTGAAACAATTGTTAGTTTTAGGCAATAATGGTGTAAGACCACATAATGTTCTTTTGGGGCATTATTATCGACATATGTATCAGATGCTGAAGTTGGTTGCGAATGCTGACTTTTTAGATGAAAACGAAAAGTATGGATATGCTAAACAGTTAAGGGCACAATTAAATGATGACGAACAGGTATTGTTATATTATAACTCATTATCTGATATTGGTAAGGAATGGATAGAAAAGCCCGCTCAAAAGAAAAGAAAGAAAATGTGTCTAATGGCACGTTTTCGTATGATTAAGAATATTCCCTATTATAAGGATATTAAAGGCATTCAGCCACAGGAGTTGTTTAAACAGGAAATCGGAATTTATAAGGCCCATAATGAAACCTTTTTTGAAGTAGAAAGGGTTTAGTAAGATTCTGAAAGGATTGAGGAGTATGCACTTCTATTGGGGGATGAAGAAAAAAATAACAGATATATGGGTAAATCACCGTTAGCCCGTATGGCGGTACCTATATAATATATTACCTTTGCATCCGTAATCAAAACAGTTTGATAATGGAAACAAGGGAATATTTCGAAAAAGTGATGCAGGACTACAACCAAAATCGTAAAGGTCGTAGCTTGCGCAAGTATTGTAAGGATGAGGCAGTGGATTATGACTGGCTCATTGAGTTTAAGAAATCATATCGTTCAAATAAGCTTCAACCAGATGAAAACAAGAAGCTAGGCGAAGGTGAGTTTATCGCTTTGACAGTTGAGGAGAATTTTGTTCCCGAGCAACAAACTCCTGCAGGTTGGCAAGTTGAGAGACTGATATTGAAGTCTCCGACTGGTGATGAGATGGAAATCAAGTGTTCTAACCTGCTTGCAGTTGCAGAACTGCTGCGTAAAATGTCATAGCCATGCTGAACTTCACTTCTCGAACAACTTATTATTTGAGTTCCACACCAACTGATATGCGCAATGGTCGTGAGGGCTTGGCAGGAATCATCCGTGAAAAAATGCAGCATGATCCTTATAGTTATGATGAAGCCTTCATCTTCTATTCCAAGGATTACCGCAAGGTTAAAATATTACATTATGATATCAATGGTTTTGTCTTATACCAGAAGTGGTTTGATGATGGTAAGTTTCTCAAGCCTCGTTTCTTGGAGGCAGCTCGCTGTCATAAGATAAGCCGTGAGACATTGATACTGTTGCTATCAACATCCGTACAATCGGAAATCATATTATGAATACTGATATTAAGAGTTTGATACCATTCATGCATGCAGAACTGAAGCGTATGCAGTCTCGTGTTGCAGAGCTTCAAGTTTCATTACAGCAAGGTTCATCTGATGAAAAGGCGATTCGAGAGGAAATTTCTCGAATGAATCTGCGTCAGGTTGAAATCATGGATGTGATGGTAGAGATACAAGAGTATATTTTGGTAGGGTGTCCAGTTCTATGTTCCAATATTAACTCACTTGTTTGAGAGTTTTGGTTCGTTCTGTCACCCAGTTTTTGGACAAGTGCTCGGTAGTCCAAGCATCAATGTCCTTAAGTTTAACATTCACTAAGCGCTCTTTGAAATTAAATGTTTTAGTAACGGATTCGTTCACGACTTTTGGATATAATGGTATCATTAGAGCAAAAGGAGTTATGCCATACAGCTTGTTCGGTGACTTCTTGCTTTTGTATATACCAAAAGTAGATTCAATGATGTCTGAAGAGATGCAGATATTCATATCCTC
>ERZ780045.76-NODE-76-length-22144-cov-87.7442_pt1 | contig 22144 bp, 18 predicted proteins | sample MGYA00511924_ERZ780045 | MGnify/ENA primary metagenome ERZ780045 (study PRJEB29588, sample SAMEA2154082) | human gut metagenome | biome: human gut; feature: human-associated habitat; material: faeces | place: Denmark | collected 2008/2010 ... | reverse complement strand
GGCTATTGGATTGGGGAATTACTGAAGAATAAAAACATAGAAGAAGAGGGCGTGCAAAGACTATATCTTGCACACCCTATTTTTTCCCTATCCCTACAATATCTCCAACTGATCCTTTACCGCCTTATAACAGCGGCGGGAAACCGTGATTTCCTCATGGTCGAAAGGAGGAGAAAAGATGCAGCGGAGCGTATAATTCTCGATGCAGAGAAGATAATCGAGATTGATGATGCAATCCTGACGCACCTGAGCCAGAGAAGGCGACATGGAAAGGATGGTCTTTGCCGTGGCCTGCCTCTTCAATTTATAAACCTGCCCATTCGACAACTTCAACTGCCAAAGATGAGTAGCCTCATCAAAAGTGCAACTGAACACATCATCGGGCTTCAACATCAATAAACCCGAAATGGTCTGAATGGCAAGACGCTTGGCTGCTGTTCCCAGCATCCCATTCATTCCCGAAAAATCCTGAGCCTTCTGAGAAGCCAAGACTGATTCAGAAAAACAGGAAGAGGACTCTGGAACGGAAGAAGCATCTTCATCCACATCATCTCCATCTTTCATTTTCTGCCGGATTCGGTCTACCACCAGTTCAAACTCATCCTGCTGATAAGGTTTCAACAGGAAATCGAAGGCAGAGGCTCTGAGCGCATCAATCATATACTTATCGAAGGCGCTGTAAAATACTACGATAAGGTCCATCGGAATTTCATCTCTCAGAGATTGCAACACCTCAAAACCCGTCTGTCCAGGCATTTCAACATCGATGAACAGCACATCGGGCTGTATGCTCATCACCAGATTCTTTGCCGATACCGCCGAAGAGGATGTGGCAATCACCTCAAAATCTTCCAGAGTTGCCAAATCATCCTGCAACCTGTGGATGCTCTGTGGTTCATCGTCCACAATCACAACCTTAATTCTATCTTGCATGTTATTTCGTTTTAAATTCTTATGAAAAGTTTCTTACTTAAAGACATTATAATCGTAATTACATGGAACTCCAATACTTACACATATTTCTCTATTCCTGGTACCACCCTCCTCTTCTGATGCTCCTCTGTTGCTCTGCATCTTGAAAAACATCTTGCGTTCGTTGCTTGCATTAAGCATTTCGATGGTACTGTTCAGAATTCTCAATCCGGTTCCCGTACTGGCAGCACAATTTTTCTTTTTCTTGCCAACGGTACCCGAAACTCCACATCCGTTGTCTGTAACATCTATGCGGAGCATATCGTCCTCAACCCAGATGTTTACATCCAGCAAAGGCTTATCTCCCGTCTCTTTCATTCCCACAAAAGCATGTTTCAAAGCATTCTCTACAGGAATCTGGATAATCATAGACGGCAGCATGAGCTTCATATCCACATCCTTGGCAACATGGAACTGAGGCATCGGAAGGAACGGATTGGTTTCATGGCGAAGAATAGAATAGCTCGTCACCATCTGCAGTTCCTCTTCCAAACTTACCGCCATCTTATCGCAAGAAAGCAAGTAGGCACGCAGTACCTGTATCAGGAGCTGAAGCGGTTTGACATTAACCCCCTTCGGAAGATTAGATACGAAGATATTGAGCACATTAAATACAAAATGAGGCGAGAAACGATTGCGCACATTCTCCATCTTCAGAGCCATCATCCGGTTCATCTCCTCATGATGCTGATGCTTGCTGCGCAATATTTTGTATCGGAGAAAAGCGATGAGAGCCAACACGCTCATTAGCAGCAAACCGATGACCAGTAACAGGATAACGCTAAAGGATCTTACCTCTGCCTGCGTGGTGTGAAGGGAGAAGCAAGCGGCAAGCAACAGCATAAGAGCGAATATGCACAGAAGGCACACTCCATTCTTTATCTGCATCAACATTATCTTTCTATATTCACTTGCCATGATAGACTATTTTTAAATGAATTTAAGTTCTCGTTGGCGAAAGTACGACAAAAAATCCAAATAAGCAAAAAAATAACAGAAAAACTCATTTTTTCTATAAAAAAAAAAGAGAAAAGCAATAAAAAGTGTACCTTTGTAGTATGGAAATGCAATTATTAAAAAATATCGACCCCCAAAATATACCTGAAAGGATGAACAATCCATTCAGCTACGAACCTCATCCGCTCTGCATCGAAGCATGCAGAGAGTTGCAGAATGAACTCTCACAGCGAAACGACTGGCGGGAGGAAATAGACCGTGGAAAGATGTTCGGCGTACTTATCGTAGAAGCTGATAACAGTAAGATTGGCTATCTGAGAGCTTATAGCGGACAGATTGGCGGCAGAAGCGACTGGGAAGGTTTTGTGCCAGCCGTTTTCGATTATCTTCAACCCGACGGATATTTCAAGGTACATGAGGCTGAGATTTCAGAAATGAACCAGCAAATCAGACAGTTTGAAGCTAACGAAACCCTGATAAAGGCGAAAAACCTGATTGATGATTTGCAGCAAAAGCGCCAGGAAGTTATCGCAAACTATCAGACAAAGATAAAAGAAGCAAAGGAAAAGCGAGATGCAAGGCGCCAGGAAGCCCTTTCGGCAGGAACGCCCCTGAGCGAGGAAGAGGAGAAAGCGATGATAAAAGAGAGCCAGTTTATGAAGGCAGAACTGAAGAGGCTGAAAAAGTCGATAAACGAAAAGACGGCGTACGAAACGCTATATGAAAACTACGAAAAGGATTTGAAAAGTGCGAAACAGCTCCGCAAACAGTTATCTGAAGAACTTCAGCAATGGCTGTTTTCGAAATTCCAGATGCTGAATGCAGAAGGAGAAACCAAGGATCTGCTGGAGATTTTCAAGGACGAGGCGGTTAAGATTCCACCTGCCGGAAGTGGGGAATGCTGCGAGCCGAAACTCCTGCAATACGCTTACCAGCATGGCTACAAGCCTCTGCAGATGGCGATGTTCTGGTGGGGAGAGAGTCCGAAAGAAGAAATCAGACATCATCTTCAGTTTTATCCTGCCTGCAACGGAAAATGCAAACCGATACTACATTGGATGCTGCCTAAAACAGTCTTTGAAACCCAACAGACCGAAACTACTATATATAATAAGGTGGAAACGCTCTACGAAGACCGTGAACTGGCAGTCATCTATAAGCCCGAAGGTTTACTCTCGGTTCCGGGGAAAGATGCAGCCCAGCCTTCCGTCTACGCTCTGATGCGCAGGAAATATCAGGAAGCTACCGGTCCGCTCATCGTCCATCGTCTGGACATGGCAACAAGCGGACTGATGATTGTTGCCAAGACCGAATTTGCCTATCATCGCCTGCAGAAGGAGTTCCTGAATCATCGGGTTCAGAAGAAATACGTAGCCATCGTTTGCGGAAAAGACAAGGAATCGTGCAACCGGATTCTGAAAGAAGCTGAAGGCGGAAGAGGTTACATCTCGCTCCCCCTGATAGCAGATTTCCTAGACCGTCCACGACAAATGGTAAACCGCGAACAGGGCAAGGAAGCCATTACAGAATACGAGGTTCTAGAGCGTATTGACGATACCCATCTTCGCCTGGCGCTCTATCCTAAAACGGGCAGAACGCACCAGCTGAGAGTGCATTGTGCTCATCAGGAAGGTCTGAATGCCCCTATCATCGGCGATCCGCTCTATGGCAACGAGCCGGCAACAAGACTGCATCTTCATGCAGAGGAAATCACATTTGAGCACCCGATGACGGGAAAGAAGATGACTATAACAAGAAAGGCTGATTTCTAACCGAAACCAGCCTTTCTTCATATCTGCGGATGACAGAATCCGCAGAAACAGATGAAAACATCGTAACATCAGACAAAGAACATCACGATAACCTGAGCTATCACCACTCTGATAAACATGCCGAGCGGATAAACCGTAGCATAACTGATACTTGGCGTATCGCCATCCAGCGTCTCGTTGGCGTAAGTAAGCGCCATCGGATTCGCCATACTTCCACAGAGGATTCCGCAGATACTGCCGAAGTCATACTTCTTGGTCTTCAGGATGATGAGACCTACGATAACCACAGGCACAACCGTGATGAGGAAGCCGATGCCTACCCACATCAAACCTTCCGGACGGACTACCGTCTGGAAGAACTGTCCACCAGCTGCCAAACCCAAGCAACCGAGATAGAGGGCAAGACCCAGTTCTCGCAGCATCAGACCCGCACTTCGCGTCATGTAAGAGATGAAATGCACACGAGGACCGAGCGCACCAATCAGAATACCCATCACGATAGGACCGCCAGCAATACCCAGACGTACAGGAGCCGTCATTCCAGGAATATCCAGAGGAATGGTTCCCACAGCAAGACCGAGAATGATTCCGAGGAAGATGGCGCCGAGGTTTGGCTCGTTCAGAGTCTTTACGGCATTACCCAGGAACAGCTCTACATGGTCGATACTCGTAGGGTCGCCAACTACCGTCAGTCGGTCGCCGTACTGCAGACGGAGATCATCGGTAGCCAGCAGACGGATATCACCACGAAGCACTCGGCTCACATTCACGCCATAGGAATTTCGCATCTGCAGACTGCCCAGGCGCTTACCGTTCAGTCCCGGACGGGTTACAACGATAATGCGGCTTTCTACCTTCGCATCAATCGCATTCCAGTCTACCTTATCATTATTCCACTCCTTATCCACCTTCTTTCCGAAGAGAATCTGCATCGCCGAGACCTCGTCCTTATTGGTAACCACGAGCACATTATCATTCGTATGAAGAACCGTATCAGCCTGAGGAACTATCACCTGTTCGCCTCTCCACACACGGGAGATGATGAACTTGCGATGCGTCATCATCGTAATCTCTGCGATGGTATTGCCGTTCAGGGCAGGATTCACGATTACGTATTGTCCGACAGACGTATGGTCGTCATCATCATTATTGCGAATCTCCAGATCTTCCGGTTTCACAAAGAGTTTGCGCAAGAGCATCATCGCCAGGATAACGCCCACAACACCCAACGGATAAGTAACGGCACAGCCCAGAGCCGCACCTTCGCTAGGCAAGCCCAACTGCTGCAACGCCTGCTGGGCAGCACCAAGGGCAGGCGTATTGGTTGTGGCGCCACACAGAATGCCCATCATATCAGGCAGACTGATTGGCAAAATCCAGCACAAGCCGAGCGAGAACAAGGTTCCCACCAGGATGACTGCCAGACTCCAGAGATTGAGTGAAATGCCTTCGTGACGCATCGAACCGAAGAAGTTAGGACCCACATAAAGACCCAGCACATACACAAACATGGTAAGACCGAAGCTTTCTGCAAACTCCAGCATGTTCTGGTCAATAGAGAGCCCTAGATGTCCCGCTATAATACCCACGAAGAATACGAAGGCTATGCCAAGGGAGATTCCTTTGACATGAATCTTACCAAGGGCAAGACCCAAAGTACAAATCAAAGACAGGATGACGATGCCTTGCACCGCCGAATGCACGTTGATTAAATTATCAAACCACATAATGTTTCTTTATATCTATTCTAGATAATATTTTAAAATTGCTTTTTCTTGATGCAAAGGTACATTAAAATGCGAACAAAACAAAATAATTCCCATTTTTTTTTGTATTATTCTCGATTTGCAGTACCTTTGCATCCGCAAAATGTAATAAGAATGAAAGATATTTGTTGTATTGGGCACGTAACAAAGGATAAAATCGTGACCCCGAGCAGTACGGTTTACATGGCTGGCGGCACCTCTTTTTATTTTGCCTACGCCATCAACCAATTGCCAAAGGATGTAAGTTTCTCGCTCATTACGGCGATGGATCCTACCGAGAAGGAACCGGTTGAAAAGATGCTCAAGGCTGGAATAGACGTCACCTTGAACCCATCGCGCAATACGGTTTTCTTCGAGAATATTTATGGCGATAATCCTAACGACCGTAAGCAGCGTGTGCTTGCCAAGGCAGATCCTTTCACCATCCTGCAGCTGGAGCATGTAGAGGCCAAGGTCTTCCACCTGGGCAGTCTGCTGAGCGATGATTTCTCGCCAGAAGTGGTTGCCTTTCTTGCCAAGAAAGGAAAAGTTTCCATCGATGTGCAGGGATATCTGCGCGAGGTGAGAGACGAGAAAGTTTACGCCATCGACTGGAAGGACAAGCTCGATGTGCTCAAGAACACCTATTATCTGAAGGTGAATGAGACCGAAATGGAGACCATTACCGGACTGAAGGACCCGAAGGAAGCCGCCAAGCTGATTCATGCCTGGGGCGTAGCCGAGGTTATCATCACCCTGGGTAGCGAGGGTTCGCTGGTTTATGTAGATGATACGTTCTACGACATTCCAGCCTATCCTCCTCATGAAGTAGTAGATGCTACCGGATGCGGCGATACCTATTCGGCAGGCTATCTCTACAAGCGCCTGCAGGGAGCCAATCCGGTAGAAGCCGGCAAGTTTGCGGCAGCCATGTGTACCATCAAGCTGGAGCACAACGGACCATTCAACCGCACCATCGAAGATGTAATGAAAATCATCAGATAACAGACGGGGCAATCCCCACTTTGAAGAGAAAGGCAGTTTCCTACATGCAGGAAACTGCCTTTTTTCTTTGAGTTCACCCTCCTTTTAGCCTCTGAAAATATGTTGTTTAGCAACTTTTTCCATATATGGACCATTATGAACTTGTATAACACCACATTTTTTCATACCTTTGCAGAGTAAATGAAACTGACAGTTCCAGATACACCTAGGAAAAGTAATCATATTAAACAAAGAAATCATGAAACAGAAGAAGCATCTAGCAATCGTAGGGAGCATGCTACTCGCGTTAACCGCATGCTCTGGTGGCAGTTCCGAACTGGACCCGACACCAAAGCCTACCCCTGCAGCAAAAGTACCTATCAACATCAGCACTTCGATACAAAGCCGTGCTACAGATCTGGCTTTCGAAGCGGGCGACCAGATAGGCCTGTTTGTCGTCAACCATCAAGCCGACGGCTCTGCCGCAACACTCCAAACGACAGGTAACTATATAGACAACACGAAATTCACCTATGATGGAACCTGGAAGGCTGCAACTCCAACCTACTGGAAAGACAACAGCACCCCCGCCGATTTCTACATTTATTATCCATATACAAGTTCTATCAGCAACATAGAGGCGATGCCTTGGACTGTAAATACAGACCAGAGTACAACCGAGAACTACAAGGCTAGCGAACTTCTGATAGGCAAGACTACAAATGCAACTCCTACAGAAAGCGCCGTGAAGATAGACGCCAAACACGTGTTGAGCCAGATGATTATCAAACTCGTGGCAGGAAACGGATTTACAGAGGCTTCGCTTGCTGCAGCCAAGATTAGCGTAAAGATTAACCGCCTGAAGACACAGGCTACAGCCAATCTTTCTACAGGTGCCATAACAGCCAAGGGCGATGATACAGACCTCATTCCGCTCAAGGAAGAAGGCAACAGCTACAAGGCGCTCATCATTCCGCAAGCCGTAGGCGAAGGAAATCTCATTACCGTAAATGTTGACGGCAGAGATTTCAATCTTCCTAAGTCATCCAAGTTTTCCGCTTTCGAGGCAGGCTGGATACATAAGTTTACCGTTACGCTCAGCAAGACCAGCAACGGCGTGAATGTAAACATCAGCAAGTGGGAAGACGACGGTATCGACTATGGTGGTACAGCCGAATAAAAAAGTACAGACGATTTTCTATCCTAGAAATAATACGAGATAATCTTTCTTCTAGAGAAAGGGCATCTCCCCAAAACGAATTATTTATGAAAAGAGTAAAACATACCTTATTATATCTGCTTGCGGCAGGAGCCATGCTTCTGACAGGCTGTAGCGATGACTTCTTCGGCGACAAGACCGAGCAGCACGACAGCAACCGCATTCAACTCTCGGGCGATATCGACCAGCTTGCCGTAACCCGCGTCAACGACAACGGTTTCTGCAACGGCGACGTGATGGGCGTTTATATCGTAGATTACGAGGGAAACAAGCCTGGAACCTTGAAGGTAAACGGCAACCGTGGCGATAATGTGCGCCACACTTTCGATGAGCCTAACTATAAGTGGAACTCCGCTTATGACCTTTTCTGGAAAGACAAGCATACGCATATTGATGTGTATGGTTACTATCCGTTTGCCAACCCTGAGAGCATAGAGGATTATCAGTTTGAAGTACAGAAAGACCAGAGCAAGGCTACCAAGAATGGCGAAATGGGTGGCTACGAAGCGAGCGATTTTCTCTGGGGCAAGGTGTCGGATGTCGCTCCTACCACCAGCGTAATCCGTTTGCCTATGGCGCATCGCATGTCTAATGCCCGCGTTACCCTGATTCAGGGTTCCGGATTTGCTGAGGGCGAATGGGCGAATCTGGAGAAGATTGTTCTGACAGCCAACGTAGCCCGCAAGGCAAGCATCAACCTTTCTACTGGCGAAATCAAGACAGCAGGTGCTGTAGAGAGCACCATGACCATCCCATCTCGTACTAACGACGAGTGGCGCACCATCGTGGTTCCTCAAACCGTGGCTGCCGGCACAACCCTCTTCAGCATCACCATCGGCGGCGTACCTTATAAGTTCACTAAGAACGAGGCTTTTACCTATGTATCTGGCAAGATGATGAACTTCGGTATCAAAGTAGATAAGCAGACCGGAAGCGGCGCTTACAAGCTTACTTTGGTAAGCGAAAGCATTACTCCTTGGGAGAATGATCTCGTGAGCCATGATGCAACAGCAAAGGAGTATATTGTTATCAACTCGACAAAAGGGCATCTGAAAGATGCTATAATTACAGCAAACAAAGACTATACAAAACTCAAGAATCTTAAGATTACTGGCGAAATAGGACCAACAGACTTTGAGTTTATGCGTGATGAGATGAGCAGTCTTCAATCTCTGAATATGAAAGAAGCTATCGTGTACGGATCTTTTGGTTTACAACCATGGTTCTCAGGCGAAAGAGCTCATGATGATGTCGAGAGAAAATATGTAATTCATCAACGTGCATTCGATGAAAAGAACACATTAGTCCGTGTCGTTCTTCCAGACAGTCTTACAGGAATTGGTGAAAGAGCCTTCAGAGATTGTGTTAATCTAACTGGTTCTATCATCATACCAGAGGGAGTAACTCGTATCGGTCCTAGTGCATTTCTTTGGTGTAATTCCTTAACTGGCTCACTCTCTCTCCCAACAACATTGGAATATATTGGAGGTGGAGGTGCCGTAGATATTGGAGGAGCCTTTGACGGTTGCCACTTCAATTGCGAGTTGAAGCTACCAAACAGCTTAAAATATATTGGTCATAATGTATTTGCATCGAATCCAGGTTATTACGGCAATTTAGTTTTGCCTGAAAAACTAGAATACATAGGTGATGGAGCTTTTTGTAACGACAACAACCTTACGGGAAATCTTATCATTCCACAAGGTGTAAAGGCCATTAATCAAAACGCATTTGGCGGTACAGGTTTTAATGGTACACTCCAACTTCATGATGGAATAACAAGCATCAATCAAGGTGCTTTTAATAATGTTCCACTAAAAGGAGAGTTGAACCTACCTAAAAACTTAACTTCTGTAGGCGAGAGTACATTTGCTGGATGTGATTTTTCTGGAGAATTAAAATTACCAAAAGGTCTTGTATCTATCGGCAGAAACGCTTTTGCCGGGAACTGGCGTCTGATGGGTACTTTGGAATTTCCTGATGGGCTAGAATCGATTGGTGCTGGAGCTTTTGCTAATTGCCGTAGTATAGAACAACTCATTTTCCCAGAAAGCCTATCTAGTATTGGTTATGAACCAACATGGGGAGAGAATGGTGGTGCTTTTGCCAACGATTTTGGCATTTACAGCATCGTTTGCAGGGGAGAGGTTCCTGCACGTGTTTTGAGTGGTGCTTTCAACGGCGTAGCCAAGGATAACTTCACTCTCGAAGTTCCTGAGTCTGCCATTTCCCAGTATCAGGCTGCACCAGGCTGGTGCGACTTCAAGCGAATCGCAGCTCACCACGAACTCGTTTGCCGCCCATCTGTAGCCTGCGCTTTAAGCACGGAGCATAAGCAGAAACTGGTGATTAACGCCGAGGGCGAATGGAAAGTAGCAAGCAAGCCAGACTGGTGTGAGGTTTCTCCTGCCAGCGGCAACAAGAAGACAGAAGTTACTTTGACTATCAAGGGAATGGCTAAGAATGCTGATAGCCGTGATGGAAAGGTGGTATTCCGCCTGAAAGACAAAGACTATACCCACGAATGTAGCGTTTCGCAGTATGGTTATGAATATGGCGAGGACGAATGGATTACCCTGCAGAAGGCTACCAAGGGCAATAATGGTGGAATCAACATCGTTCTGCTCGGCGACGGCTTTAACGCAAAGGATATTGCCAGCGGCAAATATCTGAATGATATCAAGCAGGAAGTGGAGTATTTCTTCGGTATCGAGCCTTACAAGACTTACCGTGATTACTTCAACGTTTATACCGCCATTCCGCTTTCTACGGAATCGGGCGTAGGAACCGTGAACACCATCCGCTACAACCGATTCAATACCACCTTTACCGGTGGCGTAGGATTGAAAGCAGATTATGATGAAGTATTCGATTATGCTCTGGGCGCTCCAACCGTCAACAAGGGCAATCTGAATCAGACCCTGATCATCATGGTTCCTAATTCTACCGATTACGGCGGCATCTGCCAGATGTGGGAAGATGGTTCGGCTATTGCTTTTTGTCCGCAGAGTACCTACGGCTATCCGCTCGATACCCGTGGCGTCATCCAGCATGAGGCAGGCGGACACGGATTCGGAAAGTTGGGCGATGAGTACATTTATCACAACGCCTTCATCGATTTCTGTGGATGTTCTTGCTGCGGACACGTTCTTGAATTCAACGCTGCCAAGTCACTCGGCTGGTACGACAACCTGGAACTTACCGGCAAGATGCATAGCGTAGGCTGGAGTCATCTGATTTTCGACGACCGATATAGCGACATCGTAGATATCTACGAGGGAGGCTACATGCACAACCGAGGCGTATTCCGTTCGGAGCCGAACTCCTGCATGAACAACGATATTCCTTACTACAGCACCATCAGCCGTGAGAGTATCGTGAAGCGCATCAAGGCTTATGCCGGAGAAACCTACAGTTTCGAAGATTTCGTTAAGAACGACAAGCGAGATGCGGGAATCGTAGAGAGCCGTGCTTTCGGCGGCAATGGCGACCAGCGCACATCCGGAACCTACCAGCATGCTCCAGTCTTCCATAAAGGCAGTCCGCTGAAAATGGCAAAGGTTAGAAAGCATCGCTAAGAGCGAGGGCAAGGTAAATCAGAATATAGACCATTAAAACAAGAAAAAAATGAAGAAACATATAATAAGATACGCCAGTTTTGCGTTGGCTATATTAGGAATGGTTTCATGTAGCGAGGAGGTGGAAACAACCTCCCGCTACAAGGATGCCCAATCTACGCCGATGACTTTTGCCGTAAACTATCCCGGCCAGAGCCGTGCCACGGCAACCAGTTTCGAGTCAAACGACAAGATAGGTCTCTACGTGGCAGAAAGCAAGGCTCCACTCGAAATAGGCGGCAATCTCGTGAACAACGAAGCGCTCACCTACGATGGCAGCAAATGGGAAGCCGCACGCACCCTCTATTGGGACGAAGGCACCTACAACGCCTACGCTTACTACCCATACATACAGGGCGTAAGCAGCACGACAGACCAGCCTTTCAGCGTAGCCCTCGACCAGAGTACCCCGAAGACGGCAACTGCACCCGGCGGTTACGAGGCAAGCGACCTGCTCTTTGCCACCAGCAAGGACATCCAGGCATCCAACTCCCCTATCAGCCTCAACTTCAAGCACATCATGAGCAAGATCAAGATACGTCTGATCAAGGGCGAAGACTTTGAGGGAGACATGCCTACCCATGCCCAGGTAACCATCCACAGCACGGTACCTACAGCCACCATCGACCTTCAGGCAGGCGTGGCAACCCGTTATGTGAAAGGAACCCAGCAGAGCATCATCGCCCATCAGGAGAGCGACTACATCTACTCGGCCATCATCGTGCCTCAACGCATCGAAAACCGAAGACCACTCATCGAGGTGGTAATGAAAGGTGTAAGTTATCTCTACGAGAGCAGTTTCTGGTTTAAACCCGGAACCGAACATCTTGTCAACTTCATTATTTCTGATAACCCAGACCAGGTGAAGATAGAGATAGGCGGCGAGATTCAGAACTGGGGGAAATAAATAAGAAAGCCTTTCTCCCGAAGGGCTATGAATGATAAGAATACATAGAATTATAAATGAAGAAGACGGTATTGATATTATCCCTTCTAGCATTCCTTCTCGGAGGATGGGTGGCAGCCTTGTGGCTGCTGCCCTCTGCCGTTTATAAAGGCGACTGTCAGGAAATCCGATACGGAGTGAACGAAGGACTGGAACTTGTAGAACAGGACAACGGTGCGAAAGGCAAGCGATACGTGGTAGAAGATGCAGACGGAAACGAGCTGTTTACCATCCCTTTGCGTGGCTGTCTGCTAGACACCCGTTTCCGCAACGGGCAGCTCCGGTTCCGCGAACAAAACTCTAAGAGAGAGGGATTTATCGACCGCCAGGGTATGGTAGTATTCACAGAAGACAATAAAAATGCGGTTCCGGAAGCCAACAGGCAGCAGGCGCAGATGCTGATGCTGATGAACGGAGAGACGGAAGAAGGCACGAAGAGTGCGGCTGATTACCAACCGGAAGAACAGGCAAGCAGGCAAGCGAATGCACCAAAAGCAGGAAAGACCAGCCATCTTTCGCAGGTAAATCTCAAGACGATGGCACAGTCGAATCCTTTCTACAAGGAAGCCTCGAAAATCATGCAGGGCAAACTCACAGAGACCGATGCCAGACGCCGCCATACCATCCTCAACTACTGCGAACATTTCCGCAGAGCCTATACCACCAAGGATCTAGATTTCCTGAAACAGGTATTTAGCGACAAGGCACTCATCATCGTAGGAAACGTGATAAAACCAGTAGCCAACGACAACAAGTTTCAGGCTGAAGCAAAGGTAACCTACGCCATTCACTCGAAGAAAGACTATATTTCAAGACTGGCGAAGGTATTTACAGCCAACCAGAAGATAGACTTGAAATTCTCGGGATTCCGCATCATGCGCCATCCTACGATGGACGGCATTTACGGCGTCACCCTCCGGCAGCAATACAAGAGCGACCGCTACGCAGACGACGGCTATCTCTTTCTGCTCTGGGATTTCCGCAACCCGTCCATGCCACTCATCCACGTGCGCACCTGGCAACCGGCAGGAACCGTACATAGCGGAGACGATGTAATCAGTATACAAGACTTTAATTTAGAATAATATGATGATACTCTTATTCATATTAAGCCTGTGGTCAGCATCCGTTCAGGCACAAGAGTTTTCGGTAGCAGGTTTTCGCCTGTTGCCCAACGACGTGAGTGCCTTTATCACCCCCGTGCGCGACCTCAACGATGAACCTTGCGCCCTGGTGAAGGTAGAAGCGCCCTCCGACTTTGCCTTCTCCACCCCGCTCGGAATCGTATCGCGAAAAGATAAAGTGGGCGAAATCTGGCTCTATCTTCCTAAAGGCTCCAAACTGCTCACCATCAAGCATCCGGAATGGGGCGTGCTCCGCGATTACCGGTTCAGCAAACCGCTGGAAAGCAGAATGACCTACGAGCTGAAACTGAAACTGCCCAAGCCTACTCCTATCATCCAGGAGAAGCACGACACCATCGTAGAGGTAAAGACGGTAATAGATACGATTGCCATCCCACAAGTACGTAAGAAGATGTCACTCGCCCTCTACACGCTCGCCACGCTATCCCTTCATGAAGACGGACCGTCCTATGGTCTCTTCTTCGCCCTGATGCGCCGCCACGGCTTCTTCATCCATGCCAGCAGCAACCTCAAGAGCATAGGCAGCACAGAGGGAACCTGCAACAAAGAAGGTTTCACGCCGGGCAGCAGCATCAAACCTTATTATACAGGCAATACACGCCACCAGAACTACACCTTTACCGCTGGAGCCATCCACCACATCACGCATGGCTTCTGTCTCTTCGAAGGTGTAGGCTACGGCAAAGCCGCTACAGCCTGGCAGCAGACCGAGAGCAGCGGAGGCGGATACCTGCTCAACGAAGACCTTACCCACAAAGGCTTCGCAGCCCAGCTGGGTGTGCTCGCCTCGTTCAACAGAGTGAGCATCGCAGCCTCAGCCATCACCATCGCCGGAAAACAATGGCAGGGCAGCATCGGCATAGGTATTAAAATCGGAAAACAAAAGAAGTAAGAAATGAACATAAAAAGCATATTACGCAGCATCAGATTTCTTGCCCTCCTGATAGGAAACATGATGATGGCAGGTTGCAGCAATAGCGATAAGCCCGCCTATCTGGAGCCGCACCTGATAACCACAGAGGCGACCCACATCACCCGAACAGAGGCTACCCTCAACGGATCAGCCACCATAGAGGGAGAAACAGAAATGCCGAAACTCCTGTTCAGATACGGCACTTCGGAGAGCATGAACCTCAATACCAGCGAGGTTCATGCCCAGGGAGCTGACGTCTCGCTGGTTCTGACGGGGCTCAAAGCGGGCACTACCTATTATTATATGCTGCAGGGCAACAACGGGCGAACAACCACAACCAGCAACATGATGAGTTTCACCACCCAGCCCAATATAAGTCCGAAACTATCGTCGGCTACCCTCTTGAGTCACGGACCGATGAGTGCATTCGTAAGCTACGAAATAACCGATGATGGTGGCGAGCCGATGACCGAAACCGGATGCTACGTTTATCTGACCGGCGAGCCGGAGAACAAGCAGAAATGCATCGTAGAAAACTTTGACGGAAAGAAGGGAAAAATCAAGTTGCGCATCGGAACTCTGGAGCGGAATGCCCACTACGAATTCCAACCTTTCGCCCGGAATAGGGTAGGAGAAACCATAGGAACCGCCATCAAATATGATACGAGCGACGCCATTACGCTAAACGAAACAGGTGAACTGCCCCAGCTGATGGGCAACCATCTTTACGAATACACCCAGCTGACCATAGCCGGAACCCTGAACGGCGAAGACCTCAGCTGTATGAGAATGATGATGGGGCGCGACAACGATAACGCAGTCACCCCCGGCAAGCTATCGGATATAGACCTTACCGACGTTCACCTCGCAGCAGGCGGAATGGTAGGTCCTTATCATCACGAAGCTGCAGAAAACCAGATTGTGCAAGGCACATTTGCCGGTTGCGAGAAGCTCACCCACGTAGTTCTCCCAGCCGATGCAACCACCATAGAGAAAGATGCATTTGCCGATTGCACTTCGCTCCGCGAGATAGAGATTCCAGCCTCAGCAGGCTGCATTCTCCCTTCCAGCGGATGCACGGCGCTCGAAGCCCTTACGGTTTCGCCTGCCAACGCTAACTACAAGAGTCAGGACGGCGTGCTGCTGAATGCAGAGGGCAACAGAATCGTCTGGTTTCCGATGGGCAAGAAGGGCAAATACACCCTTCCTTCCGCCTTTACCTCCATTGGCGCCTACGCCTTCAAGGAATGCAGCATCGAGGCATTTTATCTGTCAGACAACGTCAAAACATTAGGTCAAGGCGCCTTCATGGACAGTCAGATAAAGGAAATACATCTTGGGGCAGGCATCAAGCTGATTCCTACAGGCGTTTTCCAAGGCTGCCGGAAACTCACGAAAGTGTATCTGGGAGCCAACATAGAACAAATCAGCAACTACGCCTTCGACGGAAGTCCGCTTACCGACCTTTATGTTTCAGCTTCCATGATTCCTTACTGCGAAGAAAACGCCTTCGCCAACAAGGTAGAAGGCTTCTTCGCCACCTGCGTGCTCCACGTGCCTGCAGGCATGAAAAAGAAATATCAGAACCATAAAATATGGGGTAAATTCACCCATATAGTAGAAGAATAAAAATGTTGAATAATCATATAATTAAAAGATAAATTATGACAACACCCGAAATAGAAGAGCTCAAATCACTCGTAGAACAGAAATACGGCAAGATTCTTGCCACGACAACCGACTTCGAAGAGTTTTCACTCTATCTGGAGAAGAAAGCAAGTGGAACTATTTCGCCATCCACCCTCAAACGACTCTATGGTTATGTGAGCGACAATCACAAGCCACGCATGGTAACCCTCGATGTGCTTTCCCAATATATCGGTCATCGGAACTACATGGAATTTACCCATTGGCTCAAGACAAGCACCAAGTACAACAGTTCCTTCTTCAAGGCAAACCAGCTGGTAAGTAGCGATTTGCAAGAAGGTTCTCTTGTTTCTATCGGTTGGAGTCCCAACCGTCTGCTGCAGCTCCGCTATCTGGGCGACAGTACCTATGAAATAGAGAAATCAGAGAACAGCAAGCTGCAGCCTGGCGACCGCTTCGTAACAGGCTGTTTCATCAAGGAACAGCCCCTCTTCCTGCCCTACATCGAGCGTGGCGGCGAGCGTACAGCCTCGTTCGTAGCCGGCAGAAACGGTGGACTTACCGTCATCAGCATCAACGAGAAATAAAATAACAGTAATCAGGAAAAAGAGGAATCCGTGAGCATGGAAGAAACTGAAGAAAAGAAGAAGAAAACGACATCGGGATTTACCGAGGATATCAGCAAGGAGATGAGCAATTCAAACCCCTTGCCTGTGGAGGATGCATTCAGCAATCTCCACCAATGCTACGTGTCTATTTCGGGCCATACACGCATCTTTACAGCCACCAAATACGGCAAGCGTTTCATGTTGAAATGTCTCAAGAACGATTTTCTCTACACCCCTATTTACCGCCAGGCACTCGCCAAGGAGTTTGAAATAGGCCAGCAGCTGGAACATCCCAATATCTGCCGTACCATCGACCTGGAAAAGGTTGACAACCTGGGCACGGTAGTGGTGATGGAATATATTGACGGCGATAATCTGGAGCAGCTCATCAAGAAGAATGCCCTCTCGGCAGAACTCGCCCGCAAGATAGCAGGACAGCTGATGGATGCGCTGGAATACATGCACAACAAACAGATGATTCATCGCGATCTGAAGCCTTCCAACATCATGATTACACATAACGGACAGAACGTGAAGCTCATCGATTTCGGTCTCTCGGATAGCGATTCTTTCTGCGTATTGAAATCGCCAGCCGGAACTTCGGGCTATATTGCTCCCGAACAGATGCTACCAGCTGCCAAGGCTGAACCGCGTGCCGATATTTATTCTCTGGGCATGGTTCTGGGCGACATGGCCAAGGCTACGGGCGATAAGGCGCTCAGCAAGATGGCAGAAATCTGTAGTTGCCGCGACCCGCAAAGCCGTCCGCAAAACATCGCCCAACTGCGCCAACGCCTGTCCTGTACGCCCCGTTACCGCCACGCCTTGCTCCTGCTCTGTGCCCTCATCATCGCCCTACTGGCAGCCCTGGCCGGGAGTTATTATCATCTGGAGAAGAGTGCCCAAGAACCTGCATCTTCGGCAAGCGACAGCATTCAGCCCAACGACAATAAGGTAATCGACTATCAGCTTTGGGATAAATAAAGCAGGAACTTTAAACATATTTATCTCTTTTTCTTTCCATATTCGGCAGAAATACGCTACTTTTGCACCCTATATGGAACAGATTTCACCAATTCAGGCATTATTGCAGCAACGCACCCTGCTCCAGCTGGAGTATTATACCGAGAAAGAAGCCTTCCGCAAGCTTACCGAACAGATGGGCATGCAGCGGAAGGTGAAACGAGGTGATGCCTGGTTCCCGCTACAGGTGGGAAAGAGCTTTTATAATTCGCTGAACCAGACAGCCATAGAGGTTTTCCGAACCTCTGACCAGGATATCGAGCACAATTTTGAGTTCGGTCGCCCCGTCATGTTCTTTAGAAGTGAAGGAAGTGAAGAACTTAAATATTTCTCCTTTACCGGAACCGTGAGTTATGTAGATGGCGACAGAATGGTGGTTACCGTACCCGATTCTGCCCCTCTGCTCGAACTTCAGCAGTCAACCGATCCTATCGGCGTACAGCTATCCTTTGATGAAACCAGCTACAAACTGATGTTCGAGGCCCTGGACCGCGTAATGAAGGCGAAGAACAACCGTCTGGCTTATCTCCGCGATTTATTCTATTCCCATCAGAAGGCAGGAAGATTCTCCTTCGAACCGATGAAGTTCCCTTGGCTCAATCCTACCCAGGAAAGGGCTGTAAACGAGGTGCTTTGGGCGAAGGATGTGGCCATCGTTCACGGACCTCCGGGAACTGGAAAGACTACAACCCTGGTGGAAGCCATCAACGAAACCCTGATGCGCGAGAGCCAGGTTCTGGTGTGTGCACAGAGCAATATGGCGGTAGACTGGATTTCAGAAAAACTGGTGGATAGAGGCATCAACGTGCTCCGCATCGGAAACCCGACCCGCGTAAACGACAAGATGCTGGGCTTCACCTACGAGCGCCGTTTCGAGAGTCATCCCGACTATCCGCAGCTTTGGGCTATCCGCAAGGCTATCAGAGAATTAAGAAAAAACAGGAAGAAAGGAAGCGAGAACTATCATCAGAAGATTGAGAGGCTGAAGAGCCGTGCCGCCGAGATAGAAATCCGCATCAACGCAGAACTCTTTGGCGAGGCGCGTGTCATTGCCTGCACCCTGGTAGGTTCTGCCCACAGATTGCTGGAGGGAATGAAGTTCGGTACCCTCTTTATCGACGAGGCTGCCCAGGCTTTGGAAGCTGCCTGCTGGATTCCGATGAAAAGAGCCAGCCGGGTGATTCTGGCAGGCGACCATTGTCAGCTGCCGCCTACCGTAAAGAGTATTGCGGCATTAAGAGCCGGACTGGGCAAGACCTTGATGGAGCGCATCGCCGAAAACAAGCCTGAGGTGGTAACCCTGCTGAAAATCCAATACCGCATGAACGACGAAATCATGCGATTCTCCAGCGACTGGTTCTACGGGGGCAAGGTGGAGAGTGCGCCTCAGATCAAATACCGCAGCGTATTGGATTATGACCATCCGATAACGTGGATTGATACTTCGAACGAGGAGAATCAGATAACGATAGAAGGAGAAGATGCTCCCGAGGATTCTGCTTCCACATCATCTTCTGTATCTGCAGCCAATCAGAATTCTGATTTGAACTTCAAGGAGCAGTTTGTGGGCGAGAGTTTCGGGCGTATCAACAAGGCGGAAGCCGAGCTAACCCTGCTCACCCTGGCGGAATACTTCACCAAGATAGGCAAACAGCGCGTTTTGGAGGAAAGAATCGATGTAGGCATCATTTCGCCTTACCGTGCCCAGGTGCAGTATCTCAAGAAACTCATCAAGAAGTATGAGTTCTTCAAGCCTTACCGCCGCCTGATAAGCGTGAATACGGTAGATGGTTTCCAGGGACAGGAAAGAGACGTGATCCTCATCTCCCTGGTACGTTCCAACGACGAGGGACAGATTGGATTTCTGAAAGACCTCCGCCGCATGAACGTGGCAATGACGAGAGCCCGCATGAAGCTCATCATCCTGGGCAACAAGGACACGATGACAAAACATCCTTTCTACAAGAAACTGTGGGAGTATGTGGAAGCTATCAACAACAACGAATAAAATAAAGACTATTTTATGCTACAACGAGACTACATACAGCGGTTGATTCGCGAGTTTATGGCGGCACTCGAAAGAATGCTCGAAAAGAAAGAGGTGGAGGTGAGACGTGAGAAGATTAAGGAGCTCTACAACCAATATGTAGGCCCTTACGCCTTCTACAGCATCGCTACCATAGAAGACGTGATGAAGGCGATGGCAGGAATAGAGAACGAGGAGAAGCGACTCTCCAAGATGGACATGCTTGCCGAACTCTACTATCACGAGGCGGATACCGTGGGACAGCCCACAAGAGACGAACTCCTGAACAAGGCGTTCATGCTCTTCGATTATGTGGAAGCCCACGGAGATACGTTCTCTATCGAGCGCCGCAATAAAATGGCACAAATCAAACAGAAGATTGGAGATGCGCTCAAATAAAGAGTGCATCCTCCTTTTTATATTTTTAGGATAACAAAAACTAATCATAAAGTTCAATGGTCAAAACTCAAAGTTCAAATTTCGATGCTGAGTGGCGTAATGGAAATGATTGCGAGATGCGGTGTGAGTCTCTGGCTGGTACCAGCCCTGGCATGGACGGGTGTCTGCTTCGGCGACCCTGTAGCGTGGGTCATGGCAGATCTCTTCCTCATTCCCGCCTTCCTTTGGCTTTACAAGCATCTGAAGAAGGAGCAAGTCCGATAGGGTAATTTTGACGTTTTAAAAATTTGCATTAAAAAATATTCTGCTAAGGGTTAGGAAAATGAAAATTCGATTGTAATATAGGCAAAAGAAAAGAAATAAAGTAATGCAAATAAACAAAGAAACGATAGAACAGCTCTTCCGGCAGCATTATCTGAGGATGTACCAATTGGCCAGGGTACTTCTGAAGGATGATGCAGCCAGCAAGGATGTGGTGAGCGAAGTCTTTGCCGATGTGCTCGATGGAAAGACCCAACTGGGTCTTGATAACGAGACTATAACCAGCGATTCGCCCCTGCCTTCCACTAACGCCGGGAGCTATCTTCTGGTGTGTGTGCGCCATAAATGCCTCAACCTGTTGAGCCGACAGAAGATGAAAGACCGGGTTCATCACCTCCTGAAAACCGATACTTCGCCTTCGATAGCTCCCCTGGAAGCGACGATTGCCGAAATAGACAGGGAGACCGAAAAGTACGAAGCAATTCTGGCTTATATGGATACTGAACTCACGCCACAAACCCGCAAGGTACTCGATCTCCGTTTTCGGCAGAAACTGAAATATCGGGAAATCGCTACAGAATTGGGCATCAGCGAAGTGGCAGTTTATAAGCATCTGGCGCAAGGCATCAGAAAATTAAAGCAAAAGTTTAACCCTTAGCAGATTTATTATGGACAAGTTTGAAAAAATACTGGATATCATCGACCATCAGGAGAAATATTCTGATGAGGAGATTCGTGAAATATTGCAGGATGAGGAATGCCGAAAACTCTATCAGACGATGATGGAAGTGGATTCTGCACTTGAAAACCCCTCTCCTATTATTAATGTAGATGAGGAATGGGAGAAATTCAGCCAGGAGCATCAACTTCAGGAAGTATCTCATCCTATAACTTCCTGGCGCAAACTGGCAGCATCCATCGCCGGCTTTGTCTTGATTTCGGGTATTGCCTTTGCCGCAATCCATACTTACATCAAGCGCAGCCAGGAACCAACCCAGATAACCGCAGATACTCATCCGGAAGTCATAAAATCAGATTCCGCAAAGCAGGTAGCAGCAAAGGATTCCCTGACTCATTCGAAACCAGAAAAGCCAGCCATTCACAAGACTTTCGAGAATGTAGCTTTCGAACAGATGATTTCAGAGATTGCTTCTTATTATGATTTACAAGTGAAGTTTGAGAATAACGAGGACAAAACCCTCCGCCTCTATTACGAATGGGACAGCCATTTGAGCATCGAGAACATCGTAAAGGAACTGAACCAATTCGAGAACGTAAACATCGAATTGCAGCAAAACGAGCTGATTGTAAAATAGCTGAACTTTCGACATTCAAAGTGATCATAAAGTTCAATATTCAAAGTTCAAAGTTAAAAAGTATCATTATGAGAAGATTTTCAGCCATCATATTCCTGCTGTGCACGTTCGCCCTGGCGATGAGCGCACAGCACATCCAGCGCAACTATCACGACCGCAGCATGTCGGACGTCCTCATCGACCTCGACAAGGCTTCCAAGCACTATAAAATCAGCTTCATCTACAACGAACTGGAAGACTTCACAGTCACCCAGAACGTGAAGACAGCCAATATTCCCGATGCTATCCGCAAGGTAATCGGCTTCTATCCAATGCAGATGACCGTGGGTGACAGCCTCATCACGGTAGAATGCATGCTCAAGAGCGAGCGCAAGCTGATAGGCAGACTGATAGACAATCACAATCTTCCTGTAGAATTTGCCAACATCCAACTGCTCAACCCGAAGGATTCCTCCTTTCTCTGTGGAGGCGTGAGCAACGCCAATGGCGATTTCGTTATCCCCTGCCAGCAGAAGCAGGCCCTCATGAAGGTTTCGTTCGTAGGCTACAAGACGATTTGCAAGCTGGTACCTATTGCCCGCATCGGAAATGTGA
>ERZ780045.57-NODE-57-length-25880-cov-5.21142_pt1 | contig 25880 bp, 24 predicted proteins | sample MGYA00511924_ERZ780045 | MGnify/ENA primary metagenome ERZ780045 (study PRJEB29588, sample SAMEA2154082) | human gut metagenome | biome: human gut; feature: human-associated habitat; material: faeces | place: Denmark | collected 2008/2010 ... | reverse complement strand
GCCTTGATATTCACGCGGCAGGGAGGCGAGGTCTGCTGCCTGTGGGCCCTATGGACGATTGGGCCTTAGAAGAGATGAGGCGATCAGTCGCTGAGACCCTCGCCGCCCGTCTGAGAACCTTCATCCGTCTGGGAACCGCCAACGCTCAGGATTTTTATATAGCACCTTGCATGCTCCAAACAAGGAGTACATCATGGCAGCGCGCCTGCAGGCATCCAAGTCTTGACAGAACAAGTAAGACTTCTTGCCCATCACCATGTCGCGGATCAACCATTCTGTATCCGTGTTGTCTATCGACATATCAGGGATGTCTATGTAGTTGGTCTACTCTGTATAGTTGCGCAACATATAATTCAACGCCTTATAGAAATTGGTGTCTTTTGGCTACCAAGATTTTTCTTGACAGTCTTACGCCTACGATAGTCCCCACAGAAGCCACGACACTCTTGGTATCGTTTATTTCAAGTCCACGTGCTTCATCACTGCCTTATACGTGTGCTCCACCAAGTAGTTTGCCTTGAGAAAAGCATAGCCCCTTTCGCCCATAGCCTTAATGCCCCCCTTCATCATGCGGTCAACGGCAGCCGTGAACGCCTTCACGTCGTTGCTTGGAGCATACATCCCAAAGCCATTTGCCTCGGCAATAGATCCTGTGTCGCAATTCGGGTCCGTGCAAGCGATGACAGGCATTCTGTTCTCCAAATAAGAAAGCAGCCTGCTGGGGTAATTAGGGATCGTGAATCGATAGTCGAGGAATATCAAACCCACCTGGCACGCTCGCACCAGTTTGTCATAATCTGCCTTGGGTAATCCCTTCATCACGGTCACAGTCTTGGGCTTGCGAGCATGATACCAGTCGGCCAACCGCTGATAGTAAGTGCCCGAACCAACGACGACAAAATGGCAATCCTCGCGGTCGGCATTAGCCTCCATACATTCCAGCAGAAACGGGATACCCTGGGGTACGCCCAAATTGCCGCCGTATATCAATATAGGTTTGTCGGTAGGCAGTCCATACTTGGCAAGGATGGCACTCGACTCGCCCTCCTCCGTCCTCTCCTGCGAATCCGCACTGTTGGGGGCTATCTCCACCTTGTCGGCACTCACTCCGGGATTATGCTGCAACACATAGCGCACATTGGCAGGACTCATACATCCGATAAAATCCGAAAGGCGATAAAGCGCCTCCTCCTTCCTCCGAAACATCTTGTATAGCAGTCCCTTCGCGCCCGTCTTCGACAGCATCCCCATATCCACGGCGTTCTGCGGGAAAATATCCTTCAGCAGCAGATAGGTCATCGCCTTACCGCCAGAAGCCTTCTTGGCATAACGGATCACGTTATTGAAAGTGATAGGCGGCGTACTGTAGAGGATCACGTCAAACTTCACGCCACCGAAATGCCTCTTGAGCGCGCGCTTGAACTGGCTCTCCAGCAGCAGCTGCCCGATGCCCTTCTCCACGACATTCGTCTTGGTGACATTGAGCGTGCGCACGCCAAGGCAACGTATCCCGCCCTCGGCGTTCACCTCTGTGGGACTCCCCGTCCTCCGCTCGTTGGGATGGACGATATACACCTTGTGCCCCTCGTCGCGAAACTTGCGCATCAAGTCTGTATAAATGCCCCGAGCCTCGATATGGGCAAAGCCCGTTGACATGGTCAGAAATAGTATATTCATTGCTTTGTGGAATTTACTCTGTTTGTCATAACACATTTAAATAGAAAGTGAAAAACTATCCAAATTGGCACACAAATGGTCTGTAATGGATAATGAGAAAGCAAGTGAATGTTATGCTTTAGGATTTTGCTCACCGCACCCAACTTGCCACTCTTAGTTGTTTTCAATCGTTCGTCATAATGCCCAAAGTTTCCACCTTGCATTATCTGACTTAGAATATACTCACCTTCTTTTTTGTCGGTTTTGCAAATAAGGTATTTTGCATCAAGACCAAAGACATGTTGGAGCACCCACATTATCCCTTTGGCAAATCGCTCCATTCCAAAACACTTGATTGTATCTTGAATATCCAACAGTGAGCTTCGTGAGGTATCCGAATAACTTTTCAGAACAAAGTAGTAATCAAGCAACTGCCTTAGGCCAATGCCCTCGTACAAGAAATGTCGATAAACATGCAACAATACATAGAAGACATTAAAGTCTATAGAAGGAGAAACTAATGACGTTTTTGTAGATATTCCATGGCGTCGGATTATCACAGCGTCAAATATATCTTCTTCGTGTGCCATGAACCATCGCTGCAATTTTTGATTTTTCCACGGATTCAAGAAGACCTCAGGCACATAATGCACCTCCACCTCCACATCCTTATATATCTTCAAATGCAAATGCTTGTAGTCCCAATCGGGATTTGCGTCGCCCAATGTCTGCGCATATCGTATCACTTCCTCACGACTTGCATCCACATATACATCAATATCGCCTGGCTGACGAAGAAAATCAAGATGCGCCTTTGCATAAAGTGTTGCCATCCCCTGCCCTTTCAAGATGCTATTGCGAAACCCTGCTGCCAAAAGTTTTGCTTGCAACTCCACACAACGCTCGTTCATATATTCGTTTCGCTGCTGGATTTTAGCTGCCATGCCAACCCACTGCATCTTTAAAGGCAATGGTAGATTTGCAGTTTGCTCCGGATTGTTCTCATACAATTGCTGCAAGCCATTGAAACAAATGCCAACCAATGATTGTTTTTGGGCTAAACCATACAGCAGACTCCACTCTTGTGGTGAGGGAATAGCAGATAGTTCAGACAAACAAATAGAAGCTCGTAGCAACTCAAAAAACAATTGAACAATTGATTGTTCCGATAAAACTTTAGATGTTTGCATATATTATTTATCAGGCTTCGAGGCCTTTCACCCTTTCTCCTTGATCATCTCCTTCGCAGATAGAATTCTTGGTAAAAAGCTAGGCAACATTAGCCAACGATGGTCTCTCTTAACAGCCCGTTCTGCCGTGAGGTACACTCACAAAAGACCTTCGAGCTCTTCTTTCCATAGACACGGCAGTTTTCTCGTCATGTCTTTACACTAGCCCTAAATTTCTTCATATTCTATTTGCCCAATCAAACTAATAAGTTTTTCACACTGAGCCTCTGGATTTTTCTTGTCCAGAATAAAAGCCATTGCCTTTTTTCCCATCTCATCCATATATTCTTTCGGCAAGCGAGAGATTCTTTCTAATTCAGCTTGAAGGACATCCACTCCAGTTTTTTCAAGGGAGAAACAATACTTATAGTATTCTTCAGGAATACCCGGAAGACGATACAACAAAGTAGGAACACCTAAGGACAAATATTCCATCGTTTTTGAAGGAAAAGAATATTTGGTAAACTCTCCTTCGTTGGTGCGTGGATTTACCAATAAATTTGATGTACGAATCAGTTTGAGTACCTCATGGCGTGGTACAGAACCAAACAACTTAATACGGGAATCTTTTTGAGAGAACATGGCTATTTCGTTAGAAGCGTCACCATAGCCACAAAGAACTAACTCTATGTTCATATTTGAACTATTGGCAACGGCATTTACCAAATTCATTATTCCATATCGTTTAGCAAGACTTCCTCCATAAAAAATTCTGAAGCCAGACTTTGACCCTTCGCCAACATAATCCAAAGGCGTATCCATAGGGTTGTATATACCCTCTATCACTCTCCATGGTTTATCTGTAATATTTAGTTTATCAGTCATGTACTTTGATAACAAGATCCAACCATCTACGACATAATAATAGTCGCTTGTTTTACTATAAGACAGACTATGTAAACGAGATGGTTTAGAATTCATGAATTCTGGCAGGTCTGGTACTATTTGTATTACTTTTAAATCAGGGACTATCTTCTTCAATCTTGCAACAGCTATCAAAAATGGAAGATGAATCGCATAGATAACAACTGTACGATTATTAGGACTCTCCCTTGTCCATTTCTTTAACGCACAAAAAGCTTCTCTAATGCGGGAAAAATTCTTTAGATATGTAAGGTTGCAATATCTTAAACTACGAACATTCGCACCTAGCTCATTACCGATTATACCAGGGACAAATAACGATCTATACCGTTTCGGAAAACTACCGACATAAGGTAGATTTATCACAGTTGTGTGGACTTTTCTAGAAACACCAACAATAAAAGACTTTTGCAACGCATCAGCCGCATACTGCGGCATCGTAATGGAATCAGCAAGTATTTTATCATAGATTGCTTTGGGATAAAACCCCATCAGCAAGGCAACATTGTTCATGAATACTCTCTTATTATACATGTTTGATCTTTACCAAAAGATTTATAAGTTTCTCTCGACACATAGCGACAAACCTAACGAGTGAGCAAGGTTGACGCAAGTTTTTATAATGCACACTATATTTGGCATAGTCATAGTATAGATGCACTAAAGGATGAGTACATTTCCAACTCCAAGGCTTTATTCTTGCAGAATAATGGAGTATTGACGGACACTCTTGAAAATCAATGGCTTCCCCTATCTCTTTAGCATAATCATAGCCCAAATCATCCTTTGGGACAGAAAGAAATTGTTTCGAATAAGTGGCATAATTCATGTTCCAACGCTGATGCAAATGGTAACATTGGTCATGCAAGACAACATTAAGAGCGTCTTGATCATGAAAGACCACAATATCCGAATGCGTAAAAAGAAAATCTATCAACGCTTTTGAAATTTCGTGTTCACGCCAATACTCTACATTGATTAACAAAACTCCTGCATTGAAATAACCATATTCGATAGGAATACCGAGCCTATCTCCGTCTCGACCGCCACCAATTTGTTTACATGCAGCTATCGCATAATTATCTATATCAGTATTCCACAAATCATCCAAAGAATGATTAACTATTAAATCGCAATCCAAATAGATAACCTTGTCCACATCTAAGGGTAGAATACTTGGAAGCAATAAACGATAATAAGTAGCACGACTTATATGCGCAAGATATGAATGAGATGGCATTGGCAAGGAATCGATAATTTCCTTATTCACCATTACAAACTCTATCCGTGCGTTACAAGCCCTAACTTCATCACTTAAGATTTTTTTGTTACTGACAAGCAAGTCCTCTGTTAGGACATAAATAGTCACATTGCTATTGTTTCTCAATATAGAAGAAATAGTGATTGCACAATGTTGCACATAATTATTATCTGTCGCTAATACAATATTCATAATCAGACTATATTTTATAATTTAATGATTTAGATTTTGCTATACAAAGAATGAACAGATAGAAGCCAAAGAAAGGCAATCTACCAGCAGAGAAAGGCTCTAAACTGCAACAACATAAAATCAAATACAGTAAAAGAGCTATTACTATAACCTTATTCTCATTATTAGTAATTTTGATGGGATAATAGAGCATGTATAAAAACAAGGATAGGCCGACCAAACCATAATCACATAACAGGGCTACAAAATCATTATGTATAGCCCAATATCCACGATCACCCAAATAGAGTGCCCCATTATATCCATAGCCAAAAAGGAAGTTAAAAATGGTACCGCTATTGAAAAACGCATCCAGTTTAAACTGCCATATCCAAAAGCGGCCATTTCCGCCATCATTGCTTTCTGTGCTCAAACGGTATTGTAGCAATTCTACATAACTACTATTCATCAAGTAAAGAGTAAATCCTATCAAACAAGCGATAACTACAATTTTATTTTTTTTACTTGTTCTTGACATCAATACCAAATAAAAAACACCCAACGCCAATGATAGCAATGCTCCTCGCGAAGCCATAAGAACCATAGCGATAACAGATATACATACAGTAAGTATTCCTAATAAGCGATAAAAGAAATTTGAAGTAGCCCTATTCATAAGTAAAACCAAAGCAGCCATTACCCCCATACCGACAGTACATCCTAAATAATTAGGATCACTCCAGCCACCACGTTCTACACCAGAATCAACCCTCGAATATATTACCAAAAAGTCCTTATAATTAGTTAAGTATATAAACGAGATGGCAAGCGCCATCACACATAACATTATTACAAAAAAAACCTTTTGATTATGACTTTGATAATTCAAATAAACGGATAACAATATAAGCGTAAGGAAGCTATAGAAAACCGACTCCACACGATCATTTGTAATTATATCTACAAACAAGATCAAAACCGAGAAGATCAATAATATTTGTGGCGGTCTTGACTTAACAGAAGATCGTTTCAAGAATACTATCCCCAAAGCCGCTAATAGCGGATAATAATTCATATCATAAGGGAAGTATGTAAAAGCAAAATGGTTTGTTCCTACAGACATATATGCAATCAACATTGCTGGAAAATGCTGAGGAAAAAACATTAAAATAGGCAGAGCAAATGAGAACAAATAGATTATTCTCAACATTATGCCTGGAGCTTCTAAATTATCCATTATTATTATAGCAAATAAAAGAACGCTATAATATATGAATAAGGAGCACAATTTTATTTTACCCATAATATATCAACTAAAAATAGGATATAGTTATTTATCATCAAAGAACTATTATAACGTGATAGAATCGCAGCAAAAACACTCGAATTCTCCTATAATTCTGTTTTTTTTATTTAGATAACCCAAACTTTTAAACAAAGGCAACCTAATCGGACCCGTGTAGGTAAAAAAAGGACAAACTACTGTACCTGATGACCATACACAACCAATAGGATTGCTATGGCTCTTAATGCATCAATCCAATCTTTTCGCCTTTGATAGAACTGCATATTAATATGGAATTTCTAAATATCCGACTGCTGGTTTTTCTTCATAAGTAAACTTTTTAATATTTGTAGCAGAAGAAGATGAATAATTAGGATCTGGTATCATATAATTTGGGCCATAATTTGCAATAAGGTATCCTTCTATATCAATTGGCACATAAACCTCTATAGCCTTAAATGTAGTTTTCTTTAACCCACAGAAAGGCATAGTGCACGCATAAGTTGTAAAAGGAATCTCCTTGTATAAATTCTTATTAATATCAATGTTAGGCAATGGATAATAACTATAACATGTTACACTATCATTTTCTCTCTCATAGAAAAAGACATCAATAGTTGTTTTGAATCCTTTTTTGCAATAACAATGTTCCATACCAGAACCATCTACGTTATAGTATCGGCGAACAAGTTTGAAACCATTTTTTTCAAGAGCCTGTTTAACTCTTTCGGCGTCCTCAATAAAGACACCAGTATCAATATCAGTATCGTGGCCTATAAAATCATGTTCTCTATGATAACCTAATAATGTTCCATAATCAAGCCAAAAAGGTATAGAATGTTCATTCAATATTTGAGCAAAGTTCTTCAATACCGTTTCGCCCTCCCTATGGAAATTTTCAGACAATTCTTGAATATGTTTAATATACTTCTTACGCTGGTAATTAGCATAGAGCTTATAAAATGGGAGCTTCTTTAAAAAATTCTTCAACACAGCAATACTATTTAAAATTATTTTGGATGTACTTTTTAGAGTCCAAGAAAAAACTTGCCACAATCATTATTAAAAGTATCCCAACAGGGAAAGCAGCAATAATCGTCACACCTTGAAGACTATAGAGAGAGTTTTGAGCAAAGAGCAAACCTATAGGAAGAAAAATAAGCAACAAAGCCCAGAATCCTCTAATTTTGCGCGCAGGCTCCTCGTCTGCAGAAATATGCTTATAGCTATAAGACGAAGTAATGTAAGTAATGCCATCAAGCGTTGTGCTATAGAAGGCTATCATTGTGATGACAAGCAACAACAGGGCTACAGCAGGAAGAGGCAGCGTATTGAAAATCATCAAGATTGCGTCATACATCTCACCACCTTTACCAATATAGCCCGTTACGTCCAGCCCATACTTCATCTGCTGAGCAAGACCATAGTTGCCAAGGATGATAAATGACATATAGGTTCCAGCGAGCCCCCATCCAAATGAACCGAAAACTGTGTTACGAATGGTACGTCCTTTGGAAATAAGAGCTATAAAGAAAGGAGTTGCCACGCACCACACCAGCCAATAGGCCCAATAATATACCGTCCAGTTTTGTGCGAAACCATTCTCGCGCAGGGGGTCCATATAAGTGGAAAGACCGATGAAGTTTTGGGCTAAATTTCCAAGTGACTGAAAACCTGCCTCTATAATGAAACGAGTTTCACCTCCCAAGAAAAGGAAATAAAACAAAATGCCAAAAAAGAGGTACGAACAGATTCCTGCAAGTTTACTGATTCCTCTTACTCCAAATAAAACGGTGATGGTGTAGATCGAACAAATGAGCAAGAGCACACAAATAGTAATAACAGTATTAACTTCGAAACCAAACACAAAACCCATTGCTCTTGTCAAAAGAGGAGTAGCTAACGAAAAGGTTGTGGCAGTGGCACAGACTACGGCAAAGATAGCTGTTATATCGATCACTTTACCCCAAAAGCCGTCAACCTTGTCACCAAGCAACGGACGACAAGCTTCAGAAAAACGCTGCCGATCACGTTTGCGCACATGCATCATAAAACCGAAACAGACCGCAAGAATAACATAGAATCCCCAAGCCAAAGGTCCCCAATGGAACAATGTGTATGTAGGGGCCCACATCACCATAGGTCCCATTTCTGCCAAATGAGGTTCCGCACCATATAGGGCCCATTCTATCAAAGAGTAGAACATGATATCGGCTGCCATGGTTGAGGTAAAAATCATTGTACCCCACTTGAAATTGCTATATGCAGGTTGATCAATATTACCCAACTTAATTCTACCATAATTAGGATTCAAAGCAACATAAAGCGCACAAAACACGCTACCAATGGCAAGTACGGGATAGTAAATACCAATCGTGTCACCAAAGAATCCACGCATTGTGTCAACTACAGATTTTGATTCCTCAGGCACTATCATAAACACCGCCATCAATGCTATCACAATAGCAAAGGGAATCAACATCGTGGCCCAATCTATTTTTCTCTTTTGCATTTCTATTTATTTTTCAATTTTCTTTATATTTCTTATCGCTCTCTCGTAACGATCCCGTCCGTATGTTCCAAAATCATCACCTTTGGCCTCTTTTATCACTGTCCATTGCGCCCATAGGTAATCCCACAGAATCATATAGCAAAGAATCTTTTGGGAGGCATTCTCGGGTATATTTCCATTAAAATACTTATCCAGTATGTAGTCTTGATTCTCCTTGGTGAAGTCTGCCTCAATAAAGAGTGCGGCAAAATCAGCCATAGGGTCATTCATGCCCGAGTATTCCCAATCTATAAGGTAGATTGTTCCATCCTTCGCCTTGATAAAATTCTCATAGAGAGCATCATTGTGACAAGGGCACAATTCTACCCCCAGTTCATTCAGGTATCCTTCAAGTGCCATGACCCGAGGACGAACTTCTTCCCATCCCTCATACATGGTAGTCCCGGCTTTTTGTATCAGCAGGTCATACTTTTCTATCTCTTGAAAGATGTTGAACTCATTTTTCAAGCGAATGCGAGAACCATGAATGGTCTGATAGATTTTGGCTATCTTCTTCATGTTGTCATGGCGCTGTATAGTTGCAGCGTTGAGTGTCTCAGCATTTTCAACAAAATCAGCCAACTTGATTCCTGTCTTTGCGTTGAAGTAACGAATCTCAGGATTCACGCCCATCTTGCATGCCTCGATAGCGTTGAACTCCTCGTTTGCGCGCTCCACCATACCCTCCGAACCATTTCCAGGCACTCGAAGCACATAGCTCTAGTTTTCGAAATTCACTCGGAAATTCTTGTTGCTCATTCCGCCTATCTGAATGATTTCGGCTGTACTAACATCCTTGTTGGGAAAGATGTCATGCAAGTGCATGATCAGATTGTCATGGTCGAACGGATTCTCACGCCTGCGAAGACGTGGGTAAATCACATTCTGGAGTTTCTTGAAGTCTTCCTCGCAATCCACATCTCCCCAAATCAAGTTTTTGAGCACAAGGACAGGGCGGTCGAGCGGATCCGTCACATCCATCAGCAGATACTCATAGTTGAGGTATGGATTACTGGCATGCTCCCATGCGCACAGCAACAGATGGAACGTATCCAACGTGATACGACTCACGCCAATCATCTCACCCTCAAAATGACATACATGATGGCGGTCTTTGGTGATCTTTGTCACAAAGCCATGCTTTGTTTCCATAAAGCACTCATCGCCAGAACCACTTTCCTCTGTCATAGAAAGGCAATTACCCTCTGTTTGTGCAGCCAGTTGTTCAAGAAGTCGTCGCTCAAAGAACGTATCACTTTCTATGAGCAGGAAGTCTTCGTTAACGTAGTCCTTGGCCAAGGCCAAGGAGCCCATAGAAGCCGTAAACTCATAGTCTTTGTTCACTATCAACGTTACGTCATCCGCTTCATATTTTTCGAACATTTCTGCCTTGTATCCTACTACTATAAGGATATTGCAGAAATGCAGATCTCGCAATATTCCTATGGTTCTGTCCAAAAGACAAAGATCTGGAGCAAATGGTTTGAGAGGATAAGGTACCTGAGACTCTTTCTCACGCCTCGCAGCAAGTATTACGGCTGTCTTCATATCTTTTTAATCCTTGGTTCGGTCTTGTCGTTATACTCATAAGTGATATCGCCCACCTTAAACTGGAAATGCAGGAAATCTCCATGATGTTTGATATTCTTGAAACCATAGACATCTGCCTCCTGGATATTAAGACTTTTGCATATTGATTTCACAACACTTGAACGAGTATCCCCTACATAGCTGACGTCAAACAAGCGCAACTCGTCAAGGTTGTCAAATTCCTGGATATCACCTTCTTTGTAGCGGTTGATTTTCATCTTGGGCAATTGGTCGAGATAACGAATATACAAATCCTCCCAATACCCTTGCTTGGTAGTTTCATTCTTATACTCCTCAATCATAATTTTACGGAATGCCTCAGAAAACGCATGATTAAAAAACACATGCCCTACCATATACCACGCATCACGTCCGCCAACGCGTACGCCTGTGATATAACCTTCAGCATTGGTCGCAAGGCAATACTCATTCGTCTCACCTGCTGCGTAAAGGGCAGAATAGCAACTGTCGCAAGAATCCTTCACAAACACATTCTCCGGAAAATAATTATCCGAGCTACAAACAAAAGTATTGTCCAACTTGTCTATCACACGAATCAATGACGAGGTGTTGTTGTAGCGTGCAAAATCTTCATTAAGCACAATCTCCACGCCATACTTGTCGCCAAGATAGGCAAACATATCCGCCTTATAGCCTACAACCAAGGTAATATCGGCAATGCCTGCTTCTTTCAACTGGCGCATCTGACGTTCTACCAAGACCTCGCCTTTCACTTCGAGCAATCCCTTCGGACATTCGGCTGATAGTGGCACAAATCTCGACGAGGTTCCTGCAGCCATTATGATGGCATTTCGTTTCTTCATTATCTTAGAACGCAATATTTGCCACGAAGTTAACGTATGATTTGTCAAAGGCTGGATTATAGATGTATTCTGCACTCAAAGGTAAGGCCCAGCCATTCTTAAACTGCACGTTATAGGTATATTTCAAATCAAGATTGCATACGGCAAACTTCTTCTCGTAGTTGGTATAGCACGACTTGTTTGGCGTCACACCCAAGGCCAAAGAAAGGCGATTGTCATCTAGAAAGTCGTAATAAGTACCAATTTCCATGTAGGTAGAATATGCCTGTTTCTTGTTTCCCGAACCATCGTCACAAGCATCATCATCCCCAGCAAAGAAATTGCTAACAGTAATCCAAAGTGGAACTTTTTCAGGAGCATAGGTTATGCTTGCCTCTAACCAATGGCCGTTATGTTTGCCACCAATATACTCATCGTCCTTACCATCGATCGTTGGATAATAATAGTCGCTCAAGCCCAATGTCAACCCTTTCCATGTATAACTAACCCCGAGGTCCACTTCGGCATATTTACCATTAATCGCATATCCACCCATAGCGTATGCATAAAGGCCATTCCATTGATAGTTTATACCAGGGAAGACAACAGGAGACGCGTCTTCGGACATCATCTCCATACCTCGCCACACATACTTGGTCTGAAGGTCAACTCCCAAATGGAAATTTGAAGTTCTGAGTTTCGCTCCCCAGTTGTTTTTTTCATGGGGTTTGGTTATTTCAGTGGCTTCTTTGGATTCCCTCGCCTCAACCTCTATAGAAGAGATCGGTTCTTGTACATTGCCAAACTGCTGAGCACAAGAAGATGTGTATATTACCAACAACGACAACGCTAAAAAATATTTTTTCATTTCTTCATTAATTTCGTTACATCCTTTTCATTTAAGAAATCCTCCATAATCTGACTAATGGCAATTCCTATTTCTTTGGACACAGAAGGCATCTTTTTATTTTGAATCGACTTAACAAAAGCAACAATCTCATATCGGGTTCCTTCACCTTCCAACTGATAGAAAAATCTACGATTGTTCTCTGCATTCTCATATCTTACTTCAAAATAATCTGTCTTCCACCATGGTGCAGGAACATATATATATCCTTTGGTGCCAGAGATGATTAAGCAGCCTTCACTTTTTACTCCTTTTCCTACACTTATGCTTGCACATGCGGAAGGATAAACAAAGTTGCATTTGGTAAATTCATCATATTTGTATTCTTCATTGGCAATGCGCGAAATGATTTCCTTTTTGCCATAGTCTACCCCGAGAAGCTGGAAAACAGGCAACAAAGCAGTAGGTCCCCAATCATTCAAACTGCTAACACACCCAATTACCTGATGGTTGTCTGCAAAATTCACAGTTCTTATGCTGGTACAAGTAGAATCTATAGAAACAACATCGCCAATAATTCCGCCTTTCACCAAAAGAAGCATACGGTTGTAAGCTGTTGAATAGGCTGTTTTACAAGCTAAAGAAAGAACACATCCTTTTTTTTCTGCCAATTCAAATAGCTCATGTGCCTGTTTCGCATTCTGGGTAAGCGGCATCTCACAAAGAACATGCTTCTTATGCTCAAGGGCGTAGGTAATATACTTATAGTAATTTGCAGGATGGCTATAAATATATACAGCATCTACTTTTTCCACAAACGCCTGAAAATCGGAATTTGCAGACAAGGTCCTAACTCCATTTACATATTTACACTCTTCGATAAATTTTTCTGTGACAATACCGTCCCCATAAACACCCAAAACAATTTCTCTATCATGGGAACGAATGATACTACTTGAAATACCTTCTGTCCTTGGTAGATAGATCACTCTACAATAATCATTGAGATAATCAAAATGACCTTCCCAATCTGATCCTATGGCAAAAACATCAATGGCATACTTTTGGATTTCGTCTATTTTTTGACCTTCATACTCCTCGATAATGACTTCGTCAGCAAGGCCCGTGGCTTGAACGCCAGCTACTCTTTCCATTAAACTCTGCTGGACATTTATTTTACCACGAGTTTTGTCGAAATCATCCGCCGTAACACCAACAATCAGATAATCGCCAAGCGCCTTTGCTCGCTCAAGCAACTTTATATGACCATAATGCAACAGATCATATGTTCCATATGTTATAACTTTAGTCATAAAACGGCTTTATATAAATTTCTTTTTTCTTAAATCCAAGAACGCTGATATCAGTCTGTCATAATCGCCCTTGTGCAAATATCCAATATGACCAACTCTGAAAACAGTGTCCTTCAAATCCCCTCCATTGGGACACACCCATATGCCATACTCGTCCTTTAGTTTTAGAAATATTTCGTTAGCCGATTGAGTGGTCGGATGAAGAGGCGTCAAGGCATTGCTCAAGCTCTCGCTTATAACATCAAAAGGTAAATCATGCTCTACCAGTTTATCACGAAAATAATTCGCCAAGCTTGCACAACGTTCTATTTCTGTATCAACGCCACCATTCTCCTCTATTTCCCTTAGGCGAGCGTTTATCTGGCGTAGGATTCCAACGGCGGGTGTCCAAGGTGTCTGTCCCCTCTCCATGTTTTTTAAAGCGAGCTTCAAATCAAGATATTGGCAACAACACTTGGTTTTGGCTATACGATTCAAAGCAGAAGGAGCAAGCACCATTACTGCTATGCCTGGTGCACAAGCCAGAGCCTTTTGACTACCTGTTATCATGACTCCGGCATCTAGTGATTGCATATCAAAAGGATCACAAAGAAACGAAGAGATAGTGTCAACAATTAAGAAACAATCATTTCGCTTGCAGAATTCAGACACAAGATCCATATCATAATGAAGACCTGTAGATGTCTCATGTTTCTGGATTAAAAAAGCAGTATATCCTTTGCCTTCATATTTTGACAAATGTTCTGGCTTCAAAGATTTTCCATGCTTCAATTTGATCTCAGAAAAAGGGATCTCATGTAAACTAAGGAGTTCTACAAAGCGCTGTCCAAAGCTTCCTCCATTTACCACAAGCGCTTTGTCATCTTTGGAGAGACAGTTTATGATAGCAGCCTCCATACCTCCAGAGCCAGAGCAAGTCATAAAGACTGCTCTACTATCATTGGTTGCTTTGGAGAATTTCTTAACGAGTCGCTCGTTCTCCAACATCATATCGGAAAACTCTGCGGTTCTAAAATAAGGCACCTGCTCAGCGCCTATTGCCCGTACAACATCACTCGACTGCACAGGGCCAACAGTAAAATTTAGCATTATAATGTAATTATTAGTTTTAGATATATTATAACTGATGTTTTGTTTGTAAAATCCTCCTTAGAAAAATCTTCTCAGCATCATTAAGAACAAGCATATAAGACAATAGGCATATTGCTATTGTGCTTACACAACTAACAAGAAGCAAACGTACAATACCTTCCATCATTATCATACTTGGTATATACGCAAATAAGACTCCTCCTAAAGTAATTATTAACAATGGTATTATCACACTTTTGAAATAAGAGAGTATTGAATAATCCTCTAATTCTTTAAGAATAAACAAACTAAAAATCTGACCTAACAATACAAAGAAGAAACCAATAATAAAAACGACCCACGGTTCGCCCCCTGTTTTAAGAATTAAATAAGAAACAGGAAGAATAAACAGCTCTATTGCACTGGTAATTGTCTGATATTTCTTCATTTTACCAATAGCATGCACAACAAAAGAAACAGGTGCATTTAAGTTATTGACAAATGTTGTAGCTACAACTAACACTATAAATATCGCCGTATATTTAGGGACATTATCGCCAAGCCATAGCTTTAATATGAAATCTATTTCCATACATATAGGAACTGCCATTAGAAGTAAAATAACATAACATAGTTTACTAATACTAAACATTAAAGAAAAAGTTCGTTGCTTTTCTCCTTGAGCATAAGCTTGTGTCAACTGCGGCTTTACGGCCACATTAATATTATTTACAAATCCAGCAAGTGCACCATTTACTTGAAAGGCAACACCACGTGCTGCATTTACAACTGGCCCGAAAAAAAGATTTAGCACCATATTAAGTCCCTGCTCTTTAAGCATAATGGCTACCTTTCCCAATACATTCCATGATGAAAAAGAAAGAAGCTCCACAAGTAGTCTCTTATGAAAGCATTTAACAAAACGAATTTCTTTAAAATTCAATCTTGCATACACTGAATACATGAAAAAGTCAAGGATTGTAATCAATAGCATTAAAAAGCCATAAACAACCAATCTATCTGTTGTTACAGATGGAAGGATAAGTGCAACTCCTAGTTTTAGTAACACGTCTAAAAAACTAACTAGCGCAAAATAATTCATTTTTTCGTGTGCCATAATAATTCCCGAATAAGGAACCGACATTATATTCACAACCAAAGAACCTACAGAAAAATGAAATATAAGCACAGCCGATTCTAACCTATTTGCTGGAATAACCATTTCATTATACATATACCAAAGTCCTATAGTTTCTGTCAAAACTAGTAGAATTCCAGCAAGAACAGACTGAGAAAGAATGGAAGATATATATACTTTGTTTGAACCCTTAATACCATTTTTTCCTAATTCAACATTATAGAAGCGCTGAACACCTGTTGTCATCGCATTATTTAGGAAAGCGAACATAGTAACAAAGCCTCCTACCACATTATAAATACCAAAATCCTCTACGCCTAAGGCTGCCAAAAACACCCTTGAAGTGTATAACGACACGCCTAAAACAAAAAGCATTCTAATCGTAAGGTAGAATGTGTTTGTTACTATTTTTTTATTTTTTACTAAATTATCAGACATAACACCTTTTAAATAATAGTTTGTACGGAATTTAGAAGATAGTTCGTTAGTGCTCAATTTAGGGCATAGCCCTTTGTATAGGCACTTTTGCAAGTGCCCATATATTGAGTTGTTAAAATTTTATTTTTAACTATTATATACATTTTTCACACTCGACAATTTGAAAGCAAGCTTTCATTGTTCTCACTTATCGAAAATGTTGGCATATTTCTGATCCAATTTATTTCATGATTTTCGGCTGCACTCGGCATAGCTCAAACAAGTTTGGCTCTGCACTCATTTGCACGAAAATTGCGTCTGGTCGCATACTGAAAAAAAACTACAACCGTTAAATATTTTAAACAAAGTCTTCACGCTCGTTAGTGCTCAATTTAGGGCATAGCCCTTTGTATAGGCACTTTTGCAAGTGTCTATATATTGAGTTGTTAAAATTTCACTTGTTTTTTAACTATTGGCATATTGCCAATCCAATTTTGTCTGGTCGCATGCTGAAAAAATCCCTGCAACCGTTAAATATTTTAGTAAAAAACTTACCGAGGTACTCCCATGCGGACCGTCCCTGCATCTTCACCGTACTGATGATGCTATGATAAGTAGCTGCCATCTCCACCCCTTCGTCGCTGCCGAAGTGGTGCATTGCATTGCGCTGGGTGGTCAAAGGACGAATCGCACGTTCTGCCAGATTATTATCAATGGGAAGACTGCCATCCTTTAGAAAAGCAAAGATATACATGAACAGCCGCACAATACGACGATCACGAGACATGACAATGAACACGTCGCCATCATCGGGCTCACGATGAAGTTGTTCGCGTATGATGGACAACACACGGCTATGCTTGCATCGCATGTCGGTGAAGTCACGGAGGTAATAGAAACGGTTTAATCCTGTTACATCAAGCATAGGTCCTCCAACTTCTCTATCAGTCGCTTCAACTCCTGATAGTTTAGGTTCTTCTGGGAGATATACAATCCGTTGGTCATTCGCAACTCCACAAGGATACGAACACAAGAGTTCTTCTCCTCTGTCGTGGATTGTTCCGGTAAATGAGCTTCTTCCTTCGGATCTTTTTGACAAGAGGCCGGAAGACCATCCACCTTTACTTCCACAATCTTGTTACGTGTATCCTTGTACCATTTGTAGAATATGTTATAAGGTACTTTATTACGGGAACAGAACTGTTCAATGGAGATGCCCTTCGGCATTGCCTCCGTCTGGTACTGGAAATAGAAATGTTTCATACATTTTCTCACTCTGGCAAAGTTCAAGCAAGCTTGCTATGCTCATAGTTTATCGAAAATGTTCCAAATCTTCGCTGCTGTACATAAATCAATGTTTAAAATTTGGCAGCAAAGTTACACCTTTCAAAATTGAGCCCTAATTTGAGTGCTTACCAAGGTTCTTGTTTGTTCAAAAATATCCGTTTAGGGATAGTTGTATAGTGTATTCAAGTAGACTGCATACCGTATTCTTCGCTATTCGTATATTGTTATCTGATGTTTGATTTGTCATTAAAATGTATTATTTCACATTTACCACCATAAATTATCTCGGACTTGCAATTTCATATTTTCAACCATTGTTGATAACTCTTTTAACCCCTCAGTTAATTCTTTGTGATTATCAACTGGGTCATACTTTATGAAGTCAAGATGCATTGTTTCATTGTAAACCTGCAATTCTAATTCTGAATAAAGATTTTTCGGTATTACAAAATAATGATTCTTTGAGACATTGAATGTAGTAGCATAATTCTCAAATAACAATTTAATATCTGGATCATTTAATCCAGCACCCAAAAAAACAAAAGTATGGGTAATAATAAGAGCCTCCATTATTTGATAAAAATCAGAATTCTCTATTCTGGATTTAGCATAATCAGATTGAGTAAATACTATCTTATCAGTTGTATCTATTGTTCCGTGATTCTTAATAATTACAGAATCCTTACCTCGGATATACTTCACAATATCCTTATCATAATAATGCTTTAGAACAATGGTATTATGAGATTTAGTTTGAGCATAGTTGTCATATATCTTATCAAAATTCGGAGTTATGGTTATTCTCGAATCTAAAGAAAATATATATTCGTGAATCGGGGCATGATCAAACCCTTTTCCCCTGAACATATTTTTCAATAATTCATCAAATTTGTCTTTACCTAACTTTCTTCGCAATAATTCACATGCCATCAAATACTCATAGTTACCAATACATCTTTCTATTGTATCTTTATCGGGGTTCTTAACCTTGTTTTTCCCTTCTTCCAGAAATTGCCGCCAAGTAGGAGGGTGATGTCCATCAGCATCTACAGCATTAGCAGATATGCCCGACCCTAAGAAGAGCACGCATTTTTTTCTCGCAAGCTCCAATACTAAATCTTCAGGCCAATCCATATTCGTTCAAATTACGATCAATATTATTGACAATTCCCTTCATAACCTCTTTGTACTCATCAACTTTAGCGAAATGAGCACCTAAGACTCCGTCTTTACTTTCTAAATTAAAAACTGGTTTATGTGCGGTTTGTGACATTGGTATTAAACTGTTAAAATTAGGTATCTCCCCAATTTTTAAATGTTCAGTATCAATTTTCTCTGGATAATACATGCGCATCTTTTCATTTACAAGATTAGGCATTTGTGATATTATCTCATCATAAGCTTTTACAGCTTGCCTTACCCCACCCCTTGTCCTTGAAGTATATTGTTGATTAACATATCCTAAAAACATTGGATTTACTTCAACTTTCTTATTGTTCAAACTAAAAAATTGTTTTTTAGTGTCATAATACTCTTCTTGAAGTTTATTAAAGGTTTCCTTCCATTTAGCAATTGCTTTTGAGATGTTATCGATTGCACGCAAACAAAAAATATCACTTGAAGTTGGCAAGATAAAACCATCTGTAAATAAAAGAATCAATCTGTTCAGCACACCTAATGAAGGTCCTATATCCACAAATATAAAATCATACTGTTCCCTTAAGTCTATATACAGTTTCTTTAAGAAACATACTGTCTTAATTGAACGCTGTATAGCCTTTGATGTATCAGCCCATTCCCCACTTAAGAAATCTTCCATAAGAGCCAATCGTGTGTCTCCAATAACCAAATCCACACCAAAACCATCAGACTTTAGAATAGGTATATCAATTGGATTATCTCCAGACTGATATGGCTCAATGTAGTCATACAGCGTTTTATTTGTCTCATTAGAGTAAACTTCTTCTATTTTATTGTCATCCAACAAATATGTTGTTGCATTACATTGTGGGTCAGCGTCTATCACTAAGACCCTTTTGTGACATATGAGACGGTAATAGGCAGCAATATTACATAGTAAGGTAGTCTTGCCTACTCCACCTTTATTGTTAAAAACTGCGATTGAATTCATTATCTATTGTTCACTAGTGTCTCTTAAAAGCATATCACCAATACAGCGTCCCCACTATTTTTCAAGCAGTTACGCCTTTAAGTTTGAAAAAATGAGTTACTATAGTTTTCAGGGCGAAGGGGAGCCTAAGCGCACCCCTTCACCTCACTTGTTTTCTCAACATAGAAGCATGGAAGCATAGCCCGACAGTCCTTATCCCCATCTTTCATGCGGGTAAGGACATCCTCTATGTACCTACCATAATTCAAATTGTTCATCTTGCAGCTTTCGTATAGAGAATACATGAAGGCTAGATTTTCGGCGAGCAAGCTGCCAGGGCGAACACATTAATCACCGTTAATCGAACGTTAATATTTTATAGCCCTCAGCCTGACGTCAATCGTCATTAATGTCTGGGTTGAACATATCATACGTTAGAACTTACGCCACACCATTTTATTGACAATACCGACGTAGCTCTGCACGATCTTCACCACCTTGGTGCTGACATTCTCGTCCACATAGTCGGGGACGGGGATGCCGTGCTGACCGTCACGGCAAAGCTCTACAGCGGTGTCAACGGCTTGGAGCAAGGACTTCTCGTCGATACCAGCAATGATGAAGTCGCCCTTGTCAATGGCTTCGGGACGCTCAGTAGAGGTACGGATGCAGATGGCGGGGAAGGGGTGGCCGATGCTGGTAAAGAAAGAGGATTCTTCGGGAAGGGTTCCACTGTCGCTGACAACGGCGAAGGCGTTCATCTGGAGACAGTTGTAGTCGTGGAAACCAAGGGGCTCATGCTGGATGACACGTGGGTCGAGCTGGAAGCCTGAGGCGGCAAGACGATTACGGGACCGGGGGTGGCAACTGTAGAGGATGGGCATGTCGTACTTCTCCGCCATCTTGTTGATAGCAGTGAAGAGGGAGAGGAAGTTCTTCTCCGTGTCAATGTTTTCCTCACGATGGGCGGACAGGAGAATATACTTACCTTTCTCCAGGCCGAGACGTTGATGAACGTCACTGGCCTCGATATCGGCGAGGTTGTTGTGGAGAACTTCTGCCATGGGGGATCCCGTGACATAGGTGCGCTCCTTGGGCAGGCCGCAGTCGGCGAGGTATCTTCTTGCGTGCTCAGAGTAGGCCATGTTCACGTCGGAGATGATATCGACGATACGGCGGTTGGTCTCCTCGGGCAGGCACTCGTCCTTGCAGCGGTTGCCGGCCTCCATGTGGAAGATAGGAATATGGAGACGCTTGGCTCCGATAACGCTGAGACAGCTGTTGGTGTCGCCAAGGACCAGTACGCCGTCGGGCTTGGTCGGGGCGAAGAGCTTGTAGGAGCAGTTGATGATGTTGCCGCAGGTAGCGCCAAGGTCGTCACCGACAGCATCCATATAGACCTCGGGCTCGGCGAGCTTCAGGTCCTTGAAGAAGATACCGTTGAGGTTGTAGTCGTAGTTCTGGCCTGTGTGGGCGAGAATCACGTCAAAGTACTTGCGGCACTTGTTGATGACGGCGGCGAGACGGATAATCTCGGGGCGCGTGCCGACAACGATAATCAACTTTAATTTGCCGTTGTCTTTAAACTTAATATCTGAATAATCGAATTTGGGTTGCTTTTGCATAAGACTTTAATTGGTTATTTTTGCGCTACGCGCAAGGGGGGGTAACATTAATCGTCATTAATCAGTAATTAATCTAACATTAATATAAAATGTTTAGATATATACAGGCTGACGAAATTGGACGTAATGGGGTTGCGCTATGCGCAAGGGTGAACATCAATCACCGTTAATCGATAATTAATCTAACGTTAATACTAAAGGGGGCACAGGGAAGACCGTGAGACCAAGGGTGGGTTACTCGTCAGAGGCTGGGTATTGACGAAGAAGGATGTCGTAATTTTTATTGTATACACGATTCATATTCTTGTCAATCAAGAAGCACTCGTTGGTATCCTCATCGTACGCCCAACGTTCTCCTATCAAGTCTTTCTCTCCGAAATTAATCAATAGACCTATCGGTTTACGAGTTAAACGAAGATAGTTGCAAAGTTGAGCACGATGGGCTGGAAGCAACTGAACAACGGACTTTAGCTCCACTATAACATCACCGACTAAAAGATCTATCTTGTACTTCTTGGCCAATTTGTGGTCTTTATAGTAGATCTCAACCTCTTGTTCTCGTTTATGGGGAATGGCGCGCTGCTCCAATTCCCAGCTTAGCGTTTCTTGATAAATAGGCTCCAACAAGCCCCACCGCATTTCGGTATGGACCGTCATTGCTGAGCCTATGATCTGATAGACAAGATCCTCATATTTCCCAAGGTTCATCATCGAAAAGTATTAATGAATGATTAATGTTCGATTAATGGCGATTAATGTTGAGAAAACACTGGCAGCCATCTTTCCGCAAAGGTAACAATAATAATTCATTATACTTCCCTTACAAGTACTTTATTTCTGTTCCACAGGATCAAAGTAGGTGTCGGGACTGTTCGGATCGAATATCTCGTTGCAGTACATGACGGTGACGAGGTCTTCGGTATCGGAGAGGTTGATGATGTTGTGGGTGTAGCCGGGGAGCATGATGACACTTTGGATTTTGTCACCACTTACCTCGTAGTTGAGGACTTCGTCGGTGCCTTCCTTGCGGAGCTGGATGAGGCCGTGGCCCGAGACGACGATAAACTGTTCCCACTTGGTGTGGTGCCAATGCTCGCCCTTGGTGATGCCGGGCTTGGAGATGTTGATACTCACCTGTCCGCAGTTGAGGGTGTGAACCAATTCGGTGAACGATCCACGGGCATCTACATTCATTTTCAAATCGAAGATAGCTTTTTCTTTGGGCAAGTAGCTCAAGAAGGTGCTATAGAGACGCTTGGCAAAGGAGTCGGCAGGGATCTCGGGAATCATCAAGGTCTTGGGCATATCGGCAAACTGATGGAGCATGGCCACGATTTCGCCGAGGGTCGCCTTGTGGGTAACGGGGCAATAGCAGTACTTTCCATCTGCTGAAGGAAGCACTTCCAGACCGTCAAACTCGCAATGATGCTCCTCGCCCTTCAATGCGTGGATCATCTCCTCGACAAGGTCATCGATGTAGAGCAGTTCAAGTTCTACACTTGGGTCGTTGACCGTGATGGGGAGGTCATTGGCGATGTTGTTGCAGAATGTGGCTACGGCACTATTATAATTAGGTCTGCACCATTTGCCGTAGAGGTTGGGGAAGCGATAGACCAGGATTTTGGATCCCGTCTCCTTTCCATACTCCAGAAACAGGTCCTCACCTGCCTTCTTGCTGCGACCGTACTCGCTATTACCGAAACGGCCTGTCAAGGAGGCTTGCTGGGAGCTGGAGAGCATCACGGGGCAAGTATTCTTATGGGCCTTCAGTGTGGCGAGCAAGGTGGAGGCGAAGCCAAAGTTACCCTTCATGAACTCGTCATTGTCCTTGGGGCGGTTGACGCCAGCGAGGTTGAATACGAAGTCACACTCCTTGCACCATGTGTCAAGTTGCCCGGGAGTGGAGTCGAGGTCGTACTCGAAGACTTCCTCGATCGACAAGGCGCCGTAGCAACGGGCCTTGCCGTCTTTGATGTTATTGAGTTGGGCGCAAAGGTTCTTGCCGACGAAGCCTTTGGCACCAGTTACTAAAATCTTCATCACTATTTATTTTGAAACATTAATCTCCATCAATAGGCCATTAATCATCATAAATCTAAGCATTAAACAGGCTAAAATATATTAATGATAGATTAACGAGAGATTAACGACGATTAATGTTGAAATATATACGTTGTGCAAAGCACATATTCATGATTACTGCACGAAGTTGCCCTCGCCTTTCAGTTCTTTCTGAATATACTCCAAGGAGGCGATCTTGGCCTTGGTTTCCTCAAGGTTTAGGCGGTAGGTGTTGTCGGAGTTGAATTCTTCTATCTCAGAACGCTTGGTGTCGCCCTCTTTGAAGAACTTGTCATAGTTAAGCCCGCGGTTGTCAGCGGGTACACGATAGAAGTTGCCCATATCCTCGGCCTTGGCGCACTCCTCCTTGGTTAGCAATGTCTCGTACATCTTCTCTCCGTGGCGGATGCCGATCACTTTGATATCCTCCTTCTTGCCTCCGAAGAGCGCGCAAACGGCCTCAGCCTGAGTTTGGATCGTGCAAGCGGGAGCTTTCTGTACGAGGATATCGCCGTTGTGTCCGTGCTCGAAAGCGAAGAGAACGAGATCGACGGCCTCCTCCAGCGACATGATGAAGCGGGTCATCTTGGGCTCAGTCAATGTGATAGGGTTGCCATTGCGAATCTGATCAATCCACAAAGGAATAACCGAACCGCGGGAGCACATCACATTGCCATAGCGCGTGCAGCAGATCTTGGTCTTGCCAGAGTAGCGACTCTTGGCAACGGCGATCTTCTCCTCCACGGGCTTGGTGATACCCATGGCCTTGTGGGTGGGGGGACAGATGACGGCACCTACGCCTGCCTCAATAGCAGCAGTCAGGACATTGTCCGTGCCGATGACATTGGTTTTGACGGCCTCCATCGGGAAGAACTCACAGCTCGGGACCTGCTTCAATGCTGCGGCATGGAAGATGTAATCCACGCCGGGCATGGCATTGCGGCACGACTGCAAGTTGCGTACGTCACCGATAAAAAACTTAATCTTGTTAGCCACGTCAGGATATTTTACCTGATATTCATGGCGCATATCATCCTGCTTCTTCTCATCGCGGGAGAAGATGCGAATTTCTCCGATATCTGTACGGAGAAAGCGATTCAACACTGCGTTACCGAAGGAACCTGTTCCACCAGTAATCATTAAAGTTTTTCCTGCAAAAATGCTCATAATATAATTGTTTTGTTCTTACGAATAATATGACAACATAAATGTTGTGGTGTTTTTTACATTAATCACCGTTAATCGAACATTAATCGTTCATTAATACTTTTGTTTGCCTTCAGAATGATATCAATCATCTTTAATACCTAGATTGTTAACATTAGTCGGTATATTTGTAGCATCATTCAGCGTTCTTGCTTTTTTTAGAGGAGGAATGGAACTGCTGATAGGCTTCCTGGGCATTGGGGGCCACAATATGATTGCCACCGAAGAAGTTGATGATGATCTGTGGATCCTTGTTCTGCCTGAGTTTGTCGAAGACGGCCTGGACGATGCGTTCTTCCAAAACGGCATCAGATGGCTTCGCCTGTGGTTCCTCCAACTGCTCCGCCTTGGAAGACGAGGTTTCCTGCTCTTTTGCAGAGACTTCGGTTGATGCCGAGGCGCGAGAGTCAAAAAACAGGTCAAAAGGACTCCAGTGACGTCGTTCAGATAATTTGCATTGCTTATAGCCAAAGTATGCTGCAGCGGCTATTTGAGCTATCATTATCTCTATTCCGATCATGGCGATTAACGTTTGGGGTGAGACTTACGGCGCGCGATCAAAGCGTCATTGATGCGGGCGCGAACGTTATTCACGCTTCTTCCAGAAGTGATTTTGATGGCGAAGGGCAACAGGAGCTGGATGAAGCTACTCCTGACGACGATTTCCTCGGTGAGTTTGGTCTCTTGATCAAACATGGAGACGACAAGCAAGGCAAGCTCTGTGGCGTTGTTGCAGTCACGAATCTGAGCGAGGAAGGCCGGGAGGCATTCTTCGCCAATATAGAGGGCGAGTTTCCTGGCCTCAGGGGAGTCGACCTCTAGGGATTCGGCATCGGAAGAACTGTCTTCAGCGGCTTCCTGCTTGCTGAGTATTTGCTCGGCAAACTGGTCGCCATAGAAGTTTTGTACGGCCTTTGTGGCGTTGGGCAGAACCTGGACGATACTGTCGTGGATACTAATTTTTACGTCGTTCATAATGTGGTTTAGTTATTTATGGGAAAATGGGTGATTGAATTGCTAACGGAATGAATGGATTATGAATGGATTGTAAACAGATTGTAAACGGTTATGAATGGATTTGCATTCGGTTGTGCCATTTCGTAGTTTTGCATAAGACAAGCTGTACTCGGCAATTTGAAAGCACGCTTTCATTGCGCTCATTTGCATTGTCTTTGCACCCGTCTTCAGCAGACGTTATCAGCAACGCAGCTGACAAAGAGAATCATTATCAACTTCAAAAACTTTCAAGGCAATGAAACAAAATCGCAGTCCCACCAAGGCCGCAGAACGACGGCTAAATGAATCGGTCACGTATCGGGTACGTATCAAACCCGTATCGTTCTCGTATCAATCCCGTATCGTTCTCGTATCGTCCTCCTATCGTTCTCCTATCGT
>ERZ780045.39-NODE-39-length-30174-cov-4.36399_pt1 | contig 30174 bp, 36 predicted proteins | sample MGYA00511924_ERZ780045 | MGnify/ENA primary metagenome ERZ780045 (study PRJEB29588, sample SAMEA2154082) | human gut metagenome | biome: human gut; feature: human-associated habitat; material: faeces | place: Denmark | collected 2008/2010 ... | reverse complement strand
ATAAGTATCTGCTCCAGTTCTTTCGGTATATCCATTTTCAGTTATATTTGCTCTAAACCTGAAGGGGGATTGAGTATCTTGTGTCAGTACCAAGCCGATTAATTTCTCTGTTATCTCCGAATGGACTCCCTCTATATCGTCTGCAGATAAGGGGCTACCATTGTGAGTAGAGATAAGATTCAATACATGTTTATTTACCAATCCATTTGAGGGAGCTGAGAATGTGAAATCGGTGTAATGCCCATTACCATCTGAGTCAGTAATATAAAACTCATAGACATCTCCTGCTTCTTGAACTATTGTTAGAGTACAAGTTTTACCAGATTCCCCTTGAGTAAAGGTAATAACTCCAGTTCTAGATGAACTACTGTTATTAGTGGTTACCTTATATGTAGCCCCAGCACCTGAACCAGATATAGTAATCCAATCCACATTAGAAGATAAAGCCCAATTAAGGAATTGATTACCATTCTTCCTAGAATATACTCTTACAGGTCTATTGTATGATGAATCTGAACTTGGCCAACCAGAATAAGTAAGAGAAGTACTCAAAGAATCCCCCGAGTTTTCTCTAATACCAAACTCATAAGTTGAAGCACTCTGTTGTACAGTTTGTACTAACTCCCTATCTAATCCATTAGGTTGATTAGCTCTGATTGTAAGAGTTCTGCTTGCAGGCTTTGAATGCTCAGGTATGGTAATAGTTACTTTAAAGTAATAACCACTCACATTAGTAATAGTTTCGGTTACTCCGGATGGCAAAATAAGAGTAGGTTTAATAGCTTCGGTAGAACTTAAAGAACCGTTAACATATCTAGACCTATAACTTTTTATATAAAAAGAAATATTACCTCCTTTACCTTCAACAGTACCAATGGATAAAGTACTAGTTTTATAACCACTATTCTGTTGAGTACTATGTTCAAATACTATACCGCTACTAGGATAAGTTACCTCAGCCGAATTCTGTGTAATGGTTAAATATACAGGAGTTGCCGTATCATAAGTAAACTTAATCTTAAAAGTTCTAGGTGATGAGTTAGGGTTTGGTGCTACACTAATACTACATCCACTAGAAGTTTTACCAGAGATGGTAATATCAGATGAAGTTCCCTCAACTACTTCAGCCGAAGTATAAGTAGAACTAACATTTTCTACATAAGTTCCGTTTATATATTTATCATAATTGGCATTTACTGTCAACCTAAATCCTGAACCAGTTCCAGGTACATTTTTAGTAGTTGGGGATATAGATAGGTGATCTACATAGGTTACTTGACCTCCTTCCTGAGAAATTGAGATAGTCTGGTCTGTAGCAGTTAGGAAATCGAAAGTAACCGTAAAATTTCTAGCAGAACCACTATTACTTGGGATAGAAATACTATTACCACTAATAGAAGCCGGACTAGAAACTCTTACGGTAGCAGTTTCTGATTCTGTATAACTACTACCTTGACCATTCCAAGTATAAGTTCTACTTGCACTCTTAGCAGTTACATTAGATTGACCTCCACTGTAACTGAAAGAAGTTTTATCTACTCTACAGTTATAACTCCATGAAGAATAAACTTTTCTACCTGCTGCCTGGGTAAAAGTTGCCTGTATAGTTTTACCTGAATACTTCTGAGTCCAAGTTACAGTGATTGATTTACTATTAGTAGATGTATTGTTGGGTACTATTCTACCTTTATTACCGTCGTAATCTGTAGTATACCAAGAACCTTCCGAAGTTTTAGTGACATCATTCGCCAAACTTTGAGAGATAGTAGTATTAACACCGTTTACTTGCTTAACTCGATTAGAAGCATATGAACCAAAGGGGTATGTACCTCCAGTAGCTGGAGCATTAAAAGAAGGATTACCATTCGGATCCCACTGGAATGTATAAATCCATTGCTCGGCATTGATATCCTCTAACTTGACACATTCATTGTTACCATAGCTAGCAGCATTACTAATTACAATAACCTTGTCAACATTGGAGTCCTTACCATTATTGAGTGCTAACAACTCAGCCTTGGTAGGGCACTCATTAGAGGTCTTACCAAGGCCGGTCTTATTCAGAATAGCACTCCAAGTTGCTATTTCTGCCATATTACTTATTGTTTAATTGTTTCTTAAAGTCTTCGAATTCTTTTCTCAATAACTTAACTCCTTCGAGAGCCATGACACTGAGCATTTCATATTCTACTACTTTTACTTTTATATATTCCTGACCATCTTCTCCGACGAAAGTTTCGAATCTAGATTGGTTAGGTACTTGAGAAGCAGGTATAGTATTCTCTGATACCAACAGAGGTTCAATTTCCTCTAAGCTCTGAGCAATAGTTCCCACTTGGTATTTACCATTCATCTTGAAGTGAACCGTGGGTATATTGCAGATTTGGTCCAGAGTATGGTTTAAATTCTCCACTTGAGATTTTAATCTACCATCTGATTCCTTCCAGAAACCAGAAGCTGCAGTAGTTTTAGCAAATACTACTTGGTCTGTAGTAGCCAATCCTAATTGAGCTCTAGTTACATTATGAGGATTATCTCTTCTGTTTGCATGGGTACTTAAATCGGTTTGAGCTTTTGTACCTGCAGCCTTAGCATCTGCAATAGCAGCAGCCTGAGCAGTAGATACTGGCATATCTGCTGGAGCTAAGTTCTGTACATTACCTAAACCTATCTGAGCTTTGGTTACATTGTGAGGGTTACTCTTATTGCCAATATGAGCATCTAAGCTTTCCTTGATTACTTTGTCAGAATCCTGGATTAATTTCTCTAATGCAGTTTTAGCAGCATCAGTATAAGCCTTAGCTTCATTCAGGGCATTGGTAATGTCTCCATTCAGGCCAGAGTTAAGTTTGTTGAACATATCTGCGGATATAGTACCGGCTTGTTCTGCACTTGCTGAAGGAAGAGTAATGGTCCAAGATATCTTCTTATACTCGGGTAATACCTCTTCTCCCACAGGAGTACGATTGTAGTTCTCTATTTTTAGTTTAACTACATTCTTATCTTTTAATGAGGGCTCTTCTTCAAAACCCTGAACATTAGATATAATCCCCCAGGGTATACTATCAAACAGTTTCTTATCTGCTGCAGTTTGTACACCGGCTAAATCTTTAGTAGCAGCTGGGATAGGTTGATTATAAGTATTTACACTTGCAGTATTACCAAAATCTGAACAATCGAAATTTAATCTAACTTCGGTAGCATTTCTAGTCCAAGCCCCGTTATCCTTGATGTGAGAATAAAACTTTAGATTATCATTCAGAGATTTTCTCCAATTAGCTAAAGCTTTACCCTTACCTCCATCATAAGCAGTACCAGTAACTTCTCCAAGTATCAAAGAAGAAGTATTACTATCTACAAACTGAGTACCTGACCAACGGAATTGATAAGAGGGTTCATCCTGGGTAATATTCAAATATATCTTACCTGATTCTCCAGTAATAGGATTAGCATGATCTGGGTCAGAATATAATTTAATATTGCTCAGCTTTCCAGTTTCACTGATATCATAAGTAGCATAAACTTCGATAACATCATCAACATAAGAAGGCAATTGACTAGAAGGTACTAAGCCATTACCATCCAAAGAAGCAAATCCATTAGCCTTACCCTTAGTTGCTACGAAATCATCATGCTTCTTTTCTAAGTTATTGATATTAGTTTGTAACTTATTCTCAAGAGCAGTATCTGCAGCAGCTCTGGCTTTTTCTTCTTCCTGAATCTTTTGCATCTGAATCTGGTCGTATTCAGCACGGGCATCTGCCTCTTCTTTGATAGCCTGAGTAAATTTAGTGTCCAATGCCTGGTCAGCTGCTTTTCTATCCTCGATTTCTTGAGCAAGGGAAGCTTCGGAAGAATTCTTCAAGGCTTCAATGGCATCTTTTCTGTCTTGGATTTCCTTAGCAATCTGCTGGGGTAAAGTTTTATCCAACTTAACCTTATCAGCAGCAGACATAGTACCAGCTTTAGTAGTTGAGGCTACTGGTAAATTAAAAGTGGTATTATCATCTTTATATATACCTTCGTTTACAGTTTTTCGGTTTACTGATACTGTAACTTTATTAGCATCCGAAGTTGCTCCTTCTCCAACTACTACAGTCTGAGGAATAGAGTTAAATAACTTCTTATCTGCTGCAGTTTGTACACCGGCTTTCTCAGCAGTAGAAGCGGGGATATCTACAGTGAAATCATTAGATTTCTGTATACCTTCATCGGAGTTATATGTACTTCTACTTATGTTAGTAGTAACCACACTAGCCTTAGGTGTATAACTAGCTCCCGTGATATAATCATTAGGCATAGAATTCCATCTCTTCTTATCGGCTGCTGACTGAAGACCTGCTTTAGCATCTGTAGCAGAAGGTATAGCAAACTTACGAGGCATAGGTTCTCCATAGAGATTGCCCTCTTCTTTTACAGAACTCTTAAAGTTTACTTCAGCAGAAGTACCGTTGATAACCAAGTTCGGATCAATTTCCGTAACCATAGTTAAGGGTAAAGCATTTGAAGTTGCTTCTTCTTTCTGAAGACGTTCATCTAAACCATTAGTGATACCATTAAATTTATTCTCAAGTGCGGTATCAGCTGCTTTTCTATCTTCGATTTCTTTATCTATACGTTTACCCAGAGCATTATCAGCAGCAATTCTTGCAGCCTCTTCAGCATCGATATTATCCTGAAGAACTTTATCTGCAGCAATACGCTCATTACGTTCTGTAGTAAGATCCTGAGTATTCTTATCTACTTTAGCTTCAATACGAATATCCTCAGCCTTTCTAGCCTCGATTTCTGTATTCAACAGTTCCTTGATTTCAAGGTAACCAGTATTCTGATTGCTTCGTAATCCCTGAATTAATTCTAGGTTACGTTGAATATTAGCAGTATTCTTGGCAATCAATTCATCTTGAGCCTGAGCCTTTGTTAATAATTCAGAACGAGTTTCTGTTACGAAAGTTCTCAGTTCACTTACTGTAGCATTAAGAGTAGTACTTAATTCAGTAAACTTCTGAGTAACTTGTTCATCAGCTGCAGTTCTATCGGAGATTTCCTTATCTATAATACCTTTAAGTTCAGTCAGCTTATTAGTAATTGTAGTTGCAAAGTTAGGATCATCTCCCAATGCTTTTGCAATCTCTTCTAGTGTATCTAATACTCCAGGAGCAGAACCAATAACCTTTTGGATTGCAGCTTCTACTTGTTCGGCATTCTGATAGTTAGAATCGTTTTCCAACTGAGATACCTTAGTAAGGTAGTTAGCAAATTCCTGGATATTATCTAACTTAGCTTTTAATAAGTCGGTAAAGTCATTTGAAGAAAGCTCTTTGCCATCTACTTTATCAACCTTTCGGTCATTCAAGTTTTCAACAGCCTGAACTCTATCTGATACTTCCTGAGTAATCTTATTCTCTAACAGAGTGTCTGCCTGAGTACGATTAAGGGTTTCGGTATCAATATTATTCTGAAGCTTGGTATCTTCTTGTAGTCTACTTTGAGCCTCATCATTGATATCTTTAGATATAGCTACCAAATCATCTTTGTGATTTTCCATAGCTGTAGTCAGAGAATCCTTAAGAGTTTGTTCAGCAGCCTTAGCTCTTTCTACTTCGGTTTGAATAGCAGTAGTGTTATTAGTTACTTTCTCCCTGAGCTCATCTAAAGAACCGGTTACTCCACTATTGAGGCTATCTATTCTGGTGCTTAAAGCATCATCACCTGCCTTACGATCTTTAATCTCCTGGTCGATTCGAGCATTGATTTTCTCATCTTCATTTGCCCGGGCAGTAGATTCAGTATTTATCAAGCCAGTGAACTTATTATCTAATAAAGTATCTGCTGAAGTTCTATCAGAGATCTCCTTATCGATATTCTGCTGTAAAACAGTATCACCGGCTTCTCTCTTTGAAACCTCAGTGTTCAAGTCGATATTTACCTTATCTACCTGAGACTTAAGATTAGTATCAGCATTGGCTCTTGCTTCAGCTTCTGCATTAACCATGCCTTTTAATTCAGCATAATCTTCAGCTTCCTTAGTAATCTGGTCATTTAATCTGTCAGTATTACGTTGGATATTTGCCTTGTTAGTATTTACTTCTGTTTGCAAAGCATCTATCTTAGCCTGGAGTTCATTCTTAACAGTATTTACAGCATCCTGAATAGATAATGCCAATTCTTGTATCTTGGTAGCATTTGCTGTTACTCGAGTATCTAAAGCAGTATCTGCAGCTTTTCTGTCGGTTTCTTCCTTAGTGATAGCAGCTTGTAATGCAGCATCGGCATCTTTTCTATCTTGGATTTCCTTATTCAGACTAGCTTGAATACCGTCAGTGTTACCAGTAATTTTATCTACTTCGTTATCAACATATTCTTTTAGTTTAGCTTCAAGAGCGGTATCGGCTTCTTTACGTTCAGTAACTTCCTTATCTACATTAGCCTGTACCTGGGCATCAGCTTCTGTACGATTAGTAATTTCTTGATTCAACTGTTCGGTAATAGCAGCCAATTTCTTGGTAATTGTAGTTGCAAAGTTTGGGTCATTACCCAAAGCATCTGCAATCTCCTTCAAAGTATCAAGAACCTCTGGAGCTTCCCCAATAATCTTTTCAATAGCTGCTTGAAGATCTGCTTCAGTTTGATAACCAGCATCATTGATAAGCTGAGATACTTTTGTGATATAATTAGCATGTTCTTCAATGCCATCCAATTTAGCCTTGAGAATATCGGTAAAGTCGTTTTTAGTAAGAGAATAGCCTTCTCTTTTATCTACCTTACGATTATCTAAGTCTTTATCGGCAGCAATACGTTCTTGTTTTTCTTGCTCTAGTTTTTCAAGCAATTCGGTTTTATCTGTACCGGCCTGAGTTTTCAAATCCTCAATCTTATGGTCAAGGATTTCATCTTGAGCAATTCGAGTTTCTTTCTCGTTATCAATACTGTTCTGAAGTACAGTATCTGCATTCTGACGGTTCTGAGCTTCTTGAGTAATGTTCTGCTGTAAACCATTATCTGCATTCTGACGGTCAGAAGTTTCCTTTACAATCTGTTGGTGTAATACTTCATCCTGAGCAGTACGAGCTGCAGCTTCAGCATTAATCTTGGATTCAAGTTCTTGGTCTGCAGTTTTACGATCACTGATTTCGGTGTTCAGTTTAGATTCTAATGCTACATCTGCATTTGCTCTTTCTGAAGCCTCGGTTAGAATCTTATTATTTAAGTCGGCAATATCCCTAGTATGGTCTAACTGTACTTGATGAACAGCCTCGGTCAGTTTCTCATCAGCAGCTCTACGTTCAGCAGCTTCCTTATCTACCAATTCCTTAGCATATTCTTTAGCTTCAGTTAAGTTATTGTCAGTTTCTACTTCCAAATCACCAACCCGGTCTTCTACCTTTTGAATACGAGCATTGATTGCTTCTATCATCCTAGTAATATCTTGTACTACTTTAAGGATAGTTGCATTCAACGTATTAACCGAGTTAACCAAGTTATCGTTCACAATCTTAATCTGAGAAGCTAATTCGTTTTCACGGTTCTTAGCTCTAGTTACCTCAGCTTCTAATTGAGTACGTAATTCAGTTAATCGGTTAGTGATATTGGTAGCAAAGTTCGGGTCATTGTTTAATGCTTCAGCTAATTCCTTTAATGTATCCAAAGCATCATCAGCACCATCTACTAAGTCATGTATATATTTCTCAACTTGTTCTTGAGTCTGATATTTCAAATCGTTTTCTAGTTGAGAAACTTTAGTAACGTAGTTAGCATGTTCCTCAATTCCATTCAGTTTTTCTAGCAATTCATCAGAGAAGTTATTTTCTGACAAATCCCAACCTTCTTTCTTATCTACCTTGTTTGCAATTGATAAGAAGAATGCCCAGAACTCTTTAAGAGTTCCAACAAAACCATGAGCCAAAGAGTCATCATAATAACCCTGTAATAGCCGTTGGTCAATCTCTTCGCAAGTGTAGTATTTACTAACGTACATATGTATATATTTTAAGGTGTTACTTTATTCTTTCCCAATAACAGTTCTGAGTTATTACCACGGAAGTATTCTTTTTCTTTACCAGCAAAAGCATTTGGGATATCATCTGGATTATCTGGGTCAACATCTCCTCCATCCTCTATATCCCCAACTACTACGGCATAATCAGGTAATTTCCTAACTCTGAACTTAATAACTTGGCCAAAGCCTATATGAGGTATATCTTTATCCCATACCTCTCCAAAGTAATCTTGGTAATTTGATACGAACTTCATACCAGTCATAGATTGCATGGTAGTAGCCGAATTACCAGTACCAGGCATTTCTATGTGAACTCCAGAAGGTCCATTCAAGATTATAAGATTACTGTCCCACCAATCGCCCTCTACATTGTTAAGCTTGGTGAAACGTAACATTAACATTTTCATATCTTTATGGATTTTGTTCTACGAATTTGATTTTAGTATCTCTATCCCTTTTGAGGATTACCAAGAATACCAAAGCTTCATCTTTAGCCTGAGATACTTGAGTATCTCCAGAAGGTTTATATACTATCCCATTGATAACAAATCTATCCTCAGACCAGTTAAAGTTCCAATAACCTTCCTGATTGAGATATCCGATTTGTTCTATGTAATTCTTTGAAATAAGTATAGAAAGGTTCTCATCATCTAATTCTCCAGAAACAGTAGCCTTATTAATAGGCCAATTCCTAAAAGCATTGTAATAGCATAAAGCTTCTATGGGAATATTATAATATCTTGGGCTATCATCTTCAGCATGATTTAGATATTGATTAACATGTTTAGCCCAAGTAATTGTTTGTCTTCCAGCATCCCAGTCTAAGAAATCAGTGATAATCTTTTTATACCTATTCCAAGAATGGTTCTTAACCATTCTCCAAGGTTCTTTTGTCATGATTTCTTATCTATTATGGTTAACGAAGGTTTACTTGCTTTATTGAGAGGAGCTGTTGGATTAGGTCCTCCCAAGGGAGTTGGTTTTCGATGATTTACTACTCTTGGTACTACTAACCGTTCGATTTGATCACAGAATGGTAAGTATATCTCCAACCTAGATGCCAGCATACATAGATTCTTTCTTAGTTCATCCATATACCCTCCAGGTTGAATCATCTTTGAATAAGTACTCCATAAGCTAGATATACTTTCAGATATCTTATCATAATACTGTACCTCGGTAGGACCCGTAGTAATTTGTTTTATCCTATCTCCTCTAGCATGTTCTCCAGGTGAATCACCATCTTGGTCTGGTCCAGTAGATTCAGTGGAGATAATTTCTCTAAAACTGTTTCCTGCAACCAACAGGATATTTTGTATTTGTATATTGAGATAATCCCATACAGCCAATTCCATAATTAATTGGTTTTCTAGTCCCTCATACCATAATTCATCATCATATTTATCTGGTGGTATAACATGATTTACTAGTGGGAAGATATATAATTGCCATTTAGTGATGTATGCAGTTTTATCTTCTATGGTCATACTCTCATGCAATTCTTTGGGAATATACCTATCTATTAAATTGTAGATGGTATCCTGAAGAGTAGTATGCCCATAATTACATACAACTACGGTTCGAGTACAAGTCAAATCTAATCCATCAGAATTAGTGACATGTAAGGTTACATCATAAAATCCAGACTTCTCATAAGAGTAAGATTGATGTCTTCCACCATTGAAAACCTCTCCCTTATCATCGCCAAAGTCCCAGTCAAAAATGGATTTGGCCGGGACTTTGGTTAATACTCTAAATGAAACTTCCAGACCTGATGTTACATATGTGAAGTCTAGATTCTTTTTCATTTATATTCGGATTTGTTTATTCTTTGTTTTCTTCGAAATCTTCAAGTAAAACTTCAAGGATATCTTTTACGGTATCTTTCGGATCAGCTTCGATTTCATGTTTCTTAGCAATCAGCTTAGCTTCTTCAAGTGAATAAGCTTTGGCAATCTTACTGATTTCCATACCCTTTGCAAACTGAGCAGCTAGCTTCTTGTCAAGCTTTTCGATATCCTCAGCAGTATACTTGGCAGTTTTGTTCTTATCCGGAACTAAAACCAAGTGGCCAGAAACTAAAGCTTTCTGAATACGTTTTGTTCTGTACTGACGGGCAGTAAGTTCTCTCTCTTCGCCTTTTGCAATTGAAATACCTGTTACCTGGTCGTTAAAACTGTAGGCATTAGTTCCAACTGTTACAATGTAAGTAGTAGCCATAATCTTTTATTTTAGGTTATAATATAAAACCCCGAACAGAATGGATTGAAACTGTTCGGGGAGAAATTAGACAAAAATACAATGAAGAAATCCCGGATATTATTCTAAGTTAACCAATAGGTATGGGTCAATGTTCATGAAGCTCGGGAATCCAGCTTCAGAGAATTTCTTGTTAGCTGCCAACAGAAGAACAGCATCCTGGTACATCTTAGAGAAACCTGTAGTCAGAGAAGCATATACAGCTTCAGTCTGATTAGATACGATTCTTTCTGATTCAAGCATCAACTGTTTAGCAGTAAGCTTAATCAAGGCAGCACTGGTATCTACCATCAACAACTGCTGATCGGGAGTTCCCGGGTGAATATAGAAGTCAGCCTTGTTGGGAACCGGAGACTTGATATTCAGTGTAGCTTCTGTAGTTCCTGAGTGACGTTCTTTAAATTCAGGCAAGTTCAACATCTCGATAGCCTGGTCTTCACCACCAATCATAGTAGTAAAGTTACGGCCCATACGAGCAGCACGAACCCAGATATGCAACAAGTCTTTATAAGTAATACCGTTGGTTGTTTCATATACACCAATAACCGGAGCAGATTCAGAACCATCAGCTTTGTTACCGTTCATCAAAACATCCATTGCCAAAGTATCCATAGCATAACCCAACTGAATACCAAAGTCACGGAGATAGATTCCCAATACATCGATTGAAACGTAGTTTTTAACTTCGTCAGTAAGTTTAAATCCTTTACCGATTTTGAACAGAGAAACTGATTTCTGTCCGAAGCTTACATCTCCCAAAGGAATTGTTTCTGCTTCATTTACCTTAGCGGGAGCAGCATCCGACATATTTACCATCGGCATAGTTACCTGCAAACCATTAATGGATTGGTCTGAAGCAATGATGTTCGGGTAGAAAGGTGCCTGGCGCATACCAGTTGTAATAGCAGCACGGATGATTTCCGGTACAATCCAACGGATATTCTGTTGCGGCATAGTGAAGATGTTCTGCATTGTATCAATCTTAGGATTAATACCCAACTTTTCGAAGAAGGCATCCTGTGATACACCATATTTACCCTGTACCAGTTCTTCCAGAGTAACTTCAATAGGCAATGTATTGTTGGAACCCTGACGGTATGCTTCCAAACTTCTTACCATTTCTGGAAGTTCCTTTCTAAGGTCTTCCATTTTTAATTGTGCAAATTCTGTATTCATTGTTCTTTTAATGTTCAGTTAATGATTATCGTACCAATACCTGGATAATATCGTTAGCTTCATCAGCCGGTACTATGCTAATGAATTTTGTTTCATCGTCTGAAGTTTCAGCAGTGATGAAACGGTCAATCAACAGGGTATCTGTGGGTTTTACATAACCACATTCCATAGCCTCTTTAGCTACCCAGTTTACAACCATGAAAGCTTCTACAGCTACAGTTACTTCTACGGGGAAATTTCTTTGAGCCTGATAAGCAGGGTTAATGTTGTCAGTTACAGCTATACCCAGATAAACCTGGCTGCCATCTCCACCCGGGATATAAGGTTCGATATTACCCTCGGTATCCAAAGCTACCGGCATACCCTGATGAATAACTTTGTTTTCTTTTACACAGAAAGCCTGATGTAACTTGTTAGATTCGCTCTTATAGATCACCGCTCTGGGAGTTTTTTCACCAAACAGAGTCATCGGTTGATCCTGATTTACCAGCTTAGTAGTAGGATGTGTATTCATATTCTTCTTATTTTTAGAGATTATTTTAATTTGTTTGAATAGATACCTTTCAGAATCTCTTCAGTACTCTTTTCGGAATTCTGAGCAGTAGCTTTGTTATCAGATTTATCTTCTGGCTCAGCTGCAGAAGAAGCACGGCTTACATCATGAGAACCGCATTTAGCACAGGTCATTGGGAATTTTTCTTCCAATCGAGCTTGGTAATCTTTAGTAAGAGAGATCAAAGTTACCATGCCGGTAGTTTCGGCATTCAACATTGTAACGATAGTTTCATCAGCTTTGTCACCCATAAGTTTTTTATAGGTTGCAACGGCATTTTCACGGAGAGATGCAATGTGGTTTTTACCTACCTGAGCCATTTCTTTCAGATTTGCAACTTCTGCATTCAGATTAGTAACCTGTTCTGTAAGAGAAGTTTTTTCTGTAGTTAAGTTATCCACAGTAGTCTGAAGAGTGTTACGAGAATTAACCAATTCCTGAATGGCTGCAAATGCAGTTTCCTCGTTCATCTCTGTACCTTCGGCAAGAGTAAGGCAATCTTTACCAAAGATTCTTTCTAAAAATTTTTGTAGTTCATTCATATCTTTATTATTAGGATTTTGATTTCCTTGATTATCATCATAAGATTGGGAAGTATCGTTATTTTCACTGAACAAAGCTAGATCAGTTTTCGTATCATAGAAGAAATACTGTTTAGACTTATCATCCCTATATTCTTCGTATGAAGCCCAAGTTCTCTTGGCAAAATTGGGATTAATGATTTTACCATCATCCCCAATCTTCTGAGCAAAAGCATCAGCTCCATGAGATACCAAAGAAGTTTCTAAGTATCTTACTACTTCAGTAACGATTCTTCGTACCATAACTCCCTTAGAATCATAGGTACCCAGTTTCTGGTAGAATTCGTTATCTTCCATATTTGGGTGAGACTTATCCCACTTAAACTGTACTGTTACTGAATTAGAATGGATAGATGGGGGATCCATAAGAATGCCTCTAGCAATTCTCGGATTTGCTTTACCATCAATCTTTAATATACCATTGATACCTGCAGGGATAACAAAAGAACCATCCTTGTATTCATCTTGCCAGATAACTTGTGATACAGCTCCAATAGCATTACCAATATTAGTCTCATGGTCACAGTTTACTGTTTGTCCTAAGAGCATTCTCATAGAAGCTTTTAATACTCCATTTTGACCAAAATCGGTAGGATTCCAGTTCTTAGACACAATAGTTGCAGATAATAATCTGAACATTGGTTCTATAAACTCCTCATCTTTGGGAGTAAGTTCTTCTGGCTTCAAGTCAGGATAATAGGTATTATAATCTATTTCTCCTCCCCAAAAACCAAATTGACTGACTGACTCCTTAGAAGTTTGAGCCCATTTATAAAAATTCTCCGAGAAGGTTTGTGGTTCTATGGATGTTGGGATATACCCAGCCATTATAGTATGACCACTACCTATCACTAAAGAATCTAAATGTTCTCTGTTCTTTTTAGTAATCGGTTTACTCATCTTGATTTAGTATTTTGATCTCCTCGTGAAGGAGCCGGGTTATTTTTATCTCTTGATCTACGAGCGGATTGATTCTTATCGTCCTGTCTCTGTTTCTTCTTAGTACCCTCTTGTGGGTCTGAATTACCGCCCTTAGCAAATTGGTCTTCCAATGAAACTCTTGGTTCTTCTTCTGAAGGGGAATCATAACCCATTTCCCAAGCATATTGATATTGAGAAATGATACCTGCCTTGTAAAGTAAGTCAAGGTTCTGAATCTTATATTGTCTACCCTGTTGGATTTTAACCTCATCAGAGATAGTGGATGATCCCCAAGTAATGGATATTCCCTTGCAATCAAAGCCAGCCAGACGTAGTTCTAGTTCATAAATAAACTTAAGAACATAAGAAACTATCATTTGGATATTCTTTAGCTGACTTATAAGCTTAGAAAGCATAATACCAGTTGCTCCTTCTCCAATGGAAGCTTGTACTCCAATTAGGTTGCCATTTACTCCCAAACCATTAGCAACTGATTGCTGGTTCATATTCCAGGGTTTATCAATATTGCTCATCTCTTTTGAAGTAGAGTTAAGTTTAAACTGGTGGTCATCAATGTAACCAGTTACTACTCCATCCTTCATACCTTCCCTTACATTCTGTTTCAAACGTATTAGCTCCCTATTTAATCTTCTAGTATAAGCTTCTACATTTTCATTAGGTTTCTGTTGTGGTTTTTCCATCAAAGCCTCTAGAAAACCAACCATACCACAGATTTCCATGATATGTTTAAAATTGGTTTTCATATCATGCTGACCCTTTAATGAATCCAAAGATGCCATAAAAGGAGGTATTCCGTAAGGTTCATCGGTATCATTATACATACCCACATAACAATAGGTCTCTGTATTAAGTTTGATATAATCTTGCTTATTTGAGCCATTCCAAAGAGTGTTCCTCTGATATGGGCTATAAACTCCATTATTCTCCCTTTTGAATACTATCCTGTCTGGTTTGAGGAATAATATAGTAGCTAAACCCTCAAGCTTTTCATTTGGTACAGCTTCTACTGAGATAGCTCCACTAATCATCAATTGAACTATCATCTTGTTTACCAAACCATCCATACCGGCAGTATAGTTAGACCATTTGGGAGATACCTTAGAAAGATGATCTCTCATCTTATCAGCCTCTTTATCGGTATTATTAGGGAATGTTATATTATGACCGGTATTAGCAAGCTTAAACATATCCTGTAAAGCTATGTTAACATCTGGATTCACTTTATATAAATCCCTTAAAAGCTGAATCACTTCAACACGAAAAGAAGGCGTAACCATCTGAGTTAAGCCTTTCAATGTATGAATGAAGTTACCTGGGTCATCATCCGGTTCCGATACTCTACCGGGTGAAATAGGTACCTCCTCTTTTTTACTTGGAGGATTAGCCTTGTTTTCTTGTATTGGAGATCGATTCCTTCTATCGAATCCAAAAAACTTAAGAATTTTCATTTCGGTTGTATTATTACATTAGTTTTTCCTTTTCGTATGTGATTACAGATTGCTTTACCAAATATATCATCATCAGAATAAACATCTCCTTCCAAATCCACATCTACAGCAGAAGTATTATTTCGGTGTTTACCCATGGCTACGGGTCTACCCAAACCATCATATATAAAGGTAGGAGCTTCTTGAACAAAGAAAGGATCTTTCACAATGATATTCTCTTCTCGAATATCTTGTTCTAGACCCTCTATGATTACTGAACGATTCTTTTGGGTAGTTAACCAACCAGGAGATTTATCAACCTCAGGTCTAGACTTACCTTTCTTTTTCAGAAGCTTTTGATAGTAGTATAGATTAGGGTAACCTTCTGACTGAAGAGCAGAAGTTACTGCTAACCCAACGTCGTTAGATTCTGGAGCTACAACAGCAAAATTAAATAATTGCCCAGTATCTCCCAGTAACCTAGCATATTTATCTACTGCCATTCTTCCCTTATACACAACTTGTTCTTCTCCCAGCTTGTCCATACAAGTGAAAGAAGAATAGTCTGAGCCTCTACCTGTTGCAACGTCTGCACCGATAAAGTACTGTTTATTTGGATCTGGTTCGTTGAATTGTCTATACTGACGATTGAAACGATATTTTAAAACTGGATAATCACTTAAGCAATCTTCGATAGCCTTGATATCTGCCATATCAAATACTGTATTACCTGAAGAAAGAAAGTCTCCATCGATTTCTTGTGCAGTTCTTTTTGGACCCAATGCAGAAGCCATCTGGTCATACCAAGATTGATCCCGTTCTGGGTGCATCTGCCAATATAATCGAATAGCATTGAAAGGATTACCTCCAGCTATAGCATCTACCCATGTTGAATGGTAAAAATTACCCATACCGTATGGAGTAGAATTGATGATGGCTGAACCTCCGGTGGAAAGCGTAGGGAAGGCAGCTGCCCAAATAGCTGAAGCCCACCGAACGATTGCAGCCTCATCAATTACCAGGAGAGAAAGAGATTCTGAACGACCAGCTTCTGAAGATGTTGGAATGGATTCTATGAATGAACCATTATCAAATTCAATCATAGAGGCAGAACCAAATTCCCCAGTTCTTCCGTTAATGATCGGGGTTTGCATATACCATGGAAGATTCTTATACATGAACTTAATCTTCTTAAGTACCTTCTTAGCTGTTGTATCCTTAATGGAGATAATGTTTATCTTCTTATTAGGATGATATGATGCCAGCCATAAGCAGTACATAGATATAAGTTCTGTAATACCCGCTTGCCTGAACTTTAACAAGATATTGAATCTCTGGAGTATAAATTGGTATAGTACGGCTTTTTGATACGGATATAATTCAAATCGAACCTTTCCTCTCACTGGATGTATCACATAACAAAAAAGACTGAAAAAGAAAACATCCGTTGTAACCCTAGATAGATTAGATAATTCTTCTCTTGTAAGGTTAGTGGGTGTTTCCTGTATCTTCTTTGCCATAAAATCTAAAATTTATAAGTTACTACCAGTTCTAAATCAGTTTTGATACCTGAGAAATATCTTGGGTAATAAAAACTGTTTATCCCCAGTTTGTAATTAAATCTCTTAGTCTCGATTGAAATTCCTGTTCCCAAATCCCATAGATTGTTAAAGGGTCGGTACTTACCATAAACATAAGGAACTAATCTTATTCTAGATTTAATTTCTTGTGTGGTAAGTTTTCCGTTATACCAAGAATACTTGTAGTTATTAGTGTCGATATTGAATAACCTACTAGAATAAATTCCTGAATTTTGATTAAGGAAACTCAATGTAAGTTGATTCTTATCAATTACTAATTGAACAAGAGAATCCTTCTCTGATATCTCGGCTGAATCGGTACTGCATAAACCCTGGCTAACCGAAGAGTGCGGAGAATTGTAGAGAAGGATTCTACTTGGGTTAAGTAAATTATCGTAGGAAATTGGCAGGAAATCTTTCCTCAAATAAATTGTATCAGTATGTTGAATGATCTCTTTATCAGGTAACATACTGAGTTGTTGATTCAGTTTGTAATTCCTGAAGCAAAGGTAAATAGTAAATCCTAGTAAAAGGACTATCATGGCAACTTTAAGTTTCTTCATAATTTAGACTTTTGAATGATTTCTTTGAGTTCATTAGCATTGTTCTTCAGTTCTTCAAATAAATCCAGGTCTAAGTTCTCGGATTTTGGTAGAGTAATTCCAATGAAATAACATTTTTCAGATTCTCTCATTGAAATTCTACTTCCTAACTTGAAAGCTAATCGGATAACTTTAGACTTAACTAGCTTAGCAATAGATTGTGGAAGAATCCCATTCAACTTAAGTATTCTTCGTTCTTCATGAGTCAATTTCAAATTTTCCATATTTCTTGAGTTTTAGGTTTGTTTATGTTCCATAGTAAACTTGGTACCTCGAAGAGTATGGCTTCTTTTATAATATAATTTAACGCGTCGTGCACAGTAGCTTTAGCTTTAGCTAAAGATACCTTCCTTCCGAAGGAAGGAATATCCTAATGGGTAAGTTAAGATGGGAATTGGGAAGGTATTAGGCCACTTAAATATATACAAGTATATTATATACAGGCCTTAAACCATAATCCTACTTCACATACGGAACCCTTAGCAAGTGTATACCTAGCTTTATTTAACCAGTAATGATAAGTCTTAGGGTCCCAAGTAGCAAATCCCCGAATAAATACTCGGTAGTTTTCAGGAAATCCCATAATTGCCTTGAAATCCTTTATTCCCAAAGGATAACCATCGGGTCTGAATTGCCTATCTGATGGTCTCAAAGTTAAAGGAGGTTTATCATTTTCTAATCGATATACTCCTGGTAAAGTACTCATCTTAGCAGTTTTGATTGGCCATTTCTTTTCATCTTTGAAATCCTTAATCCAAAGCTGTCTAACCTGTCTAACTGTAAGATTTTTCTTTTCAGGTAATTTCCGATAATCATACATGGCTAAAACTTTATCAGTGAAAGGGATAAAAGCTTCCTCTGGAGCTGGTACTAGTAAATCTCTAGTAAGTTTTGGAGTATTTACTTGAAACACTTCATTAAATGAATTCAAATACTTCTTACCCTTGTCTAAATGAACCCCGACAATAACTAATCTCTTTCTTGATACTTGGGAGTTTCCGAAGTCAGAAACGCTTCTTTCGTGAAAAATAAGTTTATAGTTCTTAAAGAAGTCCATTAACATTTCTTTAGAAATGAGAGATAGTAGTCTTGGTAGGTTTTCTATAAGAAAGAGAGCAGGTTCGTAATATTGAATTGACTGAAATACTAGTTGTATACTTTTATTACTTTTAGGGTCACCAAGAGTCTTTGATTTAGATAACCTCATAACTGAGCAACTACCACAATCTGGGCTAGATAATATAATATCTGGATGCCAATCTTTGGGTAATTCATAACCTTTTAAGAAAGGTATACCCTTGAAATTAGCTTTCCATTGCTCTTCTTTAGCTGTATGAAATACTCCTCTGGGTTCAATATTCCCAATAAGTTTATCTTTAAAAGGGAATAGGAGGGCTCCTTGCCCTCCACATACTCCCAGTACTTTCAAATCTTCTTTCATTTCTTATAACTTCTCAATTTTATGTACTTGAACCAAGCAAATAGCTTACGATCTCCTTTCAAATAATCCTCATTCTCCTCATTACTGTAAGCTTCTTCTTCAAAACTTACATCATGATATCTTTCATTCTGCTTGTCCCATTTAGCAAAACAAAGAATGATTAAGTATTCGATTCCATACCAGAGATAAAAGAAACCAAAAGTCAATGCTAGTACCCACCAAAGTGATATATCAAAGGATAACCAGAGTATTATACCCAGTATTAAACCAATTATACTACATTCAATCTGCTGTATTTGATGAATACATTCATGGTTTATATCTTCAGGGTAACATTCATTTCTTCTATACTTGAAGAATGAATTATACAACAGAGTAATGGCTTTGTAACTTGGGAAAAGGAAGGTCTTTGCTACCCAACTGTTAAAATGACATCTTTTCATAGCTTATCTTTGAAGTTTTCGTAGGTATTTCTTAGCTTTTGGTCGTAGTTATTATCTTTGTAACCAGGGCCATTATATCCTTTAGCGAAGGCATCCCAGTCTTTTGCCTTCAAATATTTCACTAAACCGGAGTTATAGAGGAAATGGTACATCATTTCTAGCTGCATTTCATGAGATTCAGACATCTTTTGGATCATTTCATCTACTGATTGACATCCACAAAGCTGATAATTGAAGCCCATAATCTGTCCCAATCCCCAAGAAGTTGACAAATTAGCACAGTTTTCATCAATTTTACGAGCTGCTTCGAGTCTTTTCCACTCTCCTTCACCTCCCAAGTAGAATTCTTTGGTCCATTTTTGATAAACTAAGGATGGATTTCTCTTGGCTAGATCGTATAAATAGGTTCTTTTGCCCTCTCCATCGAGTTTTATCTTCAAATATTTCCACATTACATGACCCTCGAAGAGAATTTGAGGTCTACCAGAGGGTAAAAATCCGTCTCGATTACCACATTCTACTACAGTTACTGTCTTTAACAGAGCTGGTTCAAGGTTTAACTTGTTCGCAACCTTGGCAATTAATTCGTTAGTAAGTTTATCCATAATATAAATTCTTAGAGTTTACATTAAAGATGGTAAAGTATTGCTTGTAGCCTTTCTTAGGTGGGTATATCGAGTTCTATTTATCAATGAATAAATAATTTAATTATGGATATGGGAAAGAAACAACAGATTATGGTTGATTGGTTTAGGAAAACCTTAGATGAATCGAAGAAACCCTGGAATACCCAGGTATATTTGATAACTGATAAGTATCATGTTTACATTGCCAACAAGGATATCAGATTAATAGGAAGTAATTTCGGTAAGGCAATCGATAGACCTTTGAAATATTTCTTATTTACTGATGGTAAGGTACAGTATTTCAACAGTATAGAATTTCTTGGCTATTTGCCTTTCGAATTAAGAGACGAATACCCAGTCAATTGCAAACCTCTAAATCCTTGGGAATACGACTACTACCGTCAGCATGGGATAACCTCAGAAGATTTGCAGAATTTATTCAATAATGATTGATATTTAAAAATAAAATAGTATATTTGTATAACGAAATAAATACATTATTTATATGAAAAAAGAAGTAATAAAACTCAAAGAGGGTAACTCGGTAATTTACCAAGACAAAACCCTAATGGAAAAGGCAAACGTAGTATCTATCGATAAAAAGAATGGTACTGCAATATTATCTAATAAGGTAATAATTACTAGAACAACAAATCTAGAGGGTCAATTTACTCGATTAGATGGAAAAGGTAATGCAATAATCCTACCTTGTACTACAGAGAATGAACAGAAGTACAATTCCTTTGTTGCATATCACCAATCCAAGAAATCCTTGGAGGCAATCAAAAAATGGTTGGATGATAACGGGAAACACAAGGATGATGAAACCACTGAGAAAGTGATAACCTTAGATAAGAAACTTAAAAAACTAATCGAAAAACTCAATGAATAGTACTTGGATAATATTAGGCATAATCTATGGGATATGCCTAATCCCCTCTATAATCTTAACTAAGATGTTATGTCAAGAAATTAGGATGATCAGACCCAACCTATTATTTCTTACCATCTGGTTAGTATTACCTTTATTTCCTATTTACCTAATATTCTTTAAAAAGAAAAACAATGCCAAAGATTAAGGATTACGACGAAGATTTATCTGCTCCCAAGATATTAAGGAGAAGAGATAATAAAGGTAGGTTCATTAAAAAGGACCTACCACCATACCTAGGATCTGAGCAAGTATTAAAACCTAAGAACTACTATCACTTCGATAGTCACGGTAATTATAATGGTAGCTCAATGAATTTTGATGCTCTAGTATGCCTTGGCTTTACTTGGTTTAAATTACTGGGAGTAGCATTAATGATGTTACTATGGCCCATAGTATTTATATATGCCCTTAATGATGGGATAGAAGGATACCCATTTAAGAAGTATGCAATCCCTTATATCTTTATCCTAGTGGCTTGGTTTATAATATTCTTATATGGAGTATCATGAGTAATATCGATGAAAAGGCAAGGAATAACTTCACCATAGAGATGAGGATATTCGAAAACTATGAGAAGGTGAAGCATGAGATAATCAAGGCAATCGATTTCTTAAGGCATAGTGAAACTGCCATGGGAATGTGTAAGATATTCGATAATCAGGATCATGGGTTCTGGCACTGGGTAATTAAACCCTGGTTCCAACCTGAAAGGTTTGGTATTACCCATATCTGGTTTCTTCTAGAGCATGATACGTATTTTTGTTCTAATGAATATCTCTTAAGTAATGGGAAACTTCATACCATTAAAGGTATACAATGGGTTGAGATGCCTTTAAGTTTGGTATTTGATGATAGGGTATTTGGGTATTGGTTTCCTCCCTATAAAAAGTATATCCCACATAGGATTAAGGTTTTGAGATTAGCATTAGAAGATTTAGAGAGAATTAAACTTACATTTGATGAACCAATAAGTTATTAAGTTATGGAAAAAGATACTACATTTACTACCAAGGCCATAATATCAGAAACCGTTAACCCAGAAAAGCTTACCCAACAGGAAGAGGCAATTCTTATACTTACTGAGGAAATTTGGAATAGGTTTTTGGAATTACCTGTCAATCATCCGATGGAGGTAAATGAGATTGCAATTAAGATACATGATATTCAAAGGATGATTATGGCTAGGCCTGGATTTAGGTTGAATCAGGAAATATTTAAGAGGTATGGTAAGGATTGATAGATTAAGAGAAGATAGTGAAAAGAGAATCTTAAGATTCTCTGAAGGTAATCGTATTTGGTATCAGTTGTGGATTGATCCTGGAGATATGATGAGAATAGAACCTTTATTAGAAGGAGGTAATCGGTTATGGTGTATTGAGATTCAGAAGTATTATGTTTTCTTTTATGAAGTAAGGAATGGTAGAAGGCTTATTGGGAAGAATAGGATTAAGGAAATATTAGATATTCTTTTGTAGGATGAATGCCAGGGATGTTTTTATTCTCTGGCTTCTTTGTGTGTTGTGTCTTGGTATGCCCTTAACGTGTGTAGAAATTTTTTGTGTGTGTTCAAGGCTTTTCTAGGCAATGCCCTTAATACGAGGAGGTAAAAAGTTGTGGTAGTAAATTCGTGGTTTGTGTTCAAGGTACCACTTAATACGAAGGCCTAAAAATACCAGGTAGTAAATGCGGGGTACGGTAGCCCTTATTTAGAATGAAGCAAAAAAAAAGTAAGGGACAAACTTCCCTTACTAGTAAAAATTATTTATTAAATATTTTTATTTTAGCTTTGTCTTTTTCTTGTTGCTTTTTGAAAATTTTTAATAAATCCCTTGGGTCGGTTTCATTCTCAAATTGATACATTAAGTAGTGAAACCATGATTTTAAACTAAATCGAAATAGAGAAGTTTCTTTAAACGCTTCAATTTCAAAAAAATTTAAAGTGTTTAAGTGAATTAAATATACTTTATATTGAGTTTCTTTTCGATAAACTATAAATCCGTGGCTTTTTTTTAAAGCTAGATAACTTAAAATTAAACCATATATAATCAAATTTAAACCTACAATAAATAATACTACTAACATACTAACTATATTTTATAGAGAGCGTTAAAAACGCTCTCTAATTAAACAATTTATTTTTTCACGATTTGTAAAGCCTTTTTCAAAATTTCTTTGTTTGTTTCTTTCATATTTTCGGAACAAACAGAAGAAAGAGAAAAATCGTTTACTTTGTAAACTTGTTTGTAAAAATCTAAAAACGCTTTTTTTAGTTTTTCTAAGCGAGTTTGGTCCTTTTCTTGTGTCAAACTTTCGGACAATGAAAGAATTGTATTTCTAAATTTCTTTCGAGCAACTTTTTTCTCTTTGTCCGAAAGTTCTGAAAAAATTTCTTCTTTGTAAATGTCTGATTTTTTAACACCGAAAGAAGTTTTTAAAAGTCCCTCAGTAGATTTATTCAAATTAGCTAGAATATCTTTATAAAGAATATTGTTTGCTTTTGCTTGTGCTTTAGCTTTTTTAGCACTCACTTTGTTTACTTTTTCTTTTGTAGAATTTTCAACAACTACATTTACATTCTCAACTGAATTTAATTTTTTTTCTTCCATAATAAAAATGCTTGAATTTTTGAATTTATTTTATTATAACCTTTTCGATAAAAATTCAAGTCTTATTAGAAACTCGAAAAGGTTTTTTTATTTCTCTATGCAAATATAAGAATAATATTTTAATCTGCAAAATTTTCAAAGATTTTTTTTTGAAAATTTTTCTTATTAAATTTTAGAACTCTTATCGTTTCCGACATTGCAAAGATAAGGACTTTATTTTAATCTACAAAAAAATTCGAGAAAATTTTTTGTTAAAAATGAATTTTATTATTTTAAGAATAATTTTCAGAAAATATTTGCATATCTCAAAAATTTTATTATTTGCGCATACATTATTTATTATCAAAAATTTTTATCAAATTTCCACCCATTAACCTCCGGGCGGCCTAAATTGCCCGCACGTTGTCCGCTATATAATACCTGTATGATAACAAATTAAGGCCATCTATGGTTCCCTTACTATAACCTCCAGGTAATCCTCGTACTAAATCCCCATGGCCAGAAGATTCTAGGGGATTTTCGGAGGGCCTTTTAAGTGGCTATAGAATATCTGTATATTATATACCTATACCTGAAGGCCATATATGGTCGATAGTTAGCGTACTTAGGTAAGCCTTATAAGATCTATAGATAGGCCTAGTGGGTTCTTATATAAGGCTAGTAAGTATATGTGTAGTAAAGCTCTAGTACCTCTTAGGTAATTATATTAAGTCTATAGATAGCCTCTTAGGTATGTACATAGAAAAGCCCAGGTACCTTAGTTAGGCCTGGGCAATATTCTTATTCTTGGCAACCTATGGTACTATCTGAGTCTAGGATTATTATATGTTCTGATTCATATATGGGTTCTTGGTTTGTGGGTTTATTCGTTTGGCAATGGGATATAATACCGGTATAGATATCGTATAAGAAAATATGTAGACCTTGGGTTAGGTCTAGTTTATTTATTTCTTCTTGTTCTCTTAGAGTCCAGGTGTCAATAGCATCATCCTTAAGAATCTTGGCTAGGTATTCGAAATTGGTTTCCATTGTGATAAGTGTATTATAGGGTTGTTCATTAGTAAATCCTGGTACGATTTGTGTTAATCGGTTTGATAATTCTTCTATGTTCATAGGTAATGGGTTTTAATAATTAATACTTTATATTTCTTTTCTCTATGCAAATATAAGAACAATATTTTAATTATGCAATATCCTTGATTGCCTTTCGAAGGCCCCTAATGTCCTAGAATTATCTAAAATAACCCTAATATAAATACTTATGCAATTAACAACAATATTACTAGGATGGCAATTAAAATTGGCTCCTTGATTGCCTAGATTATTATTAAATCCTAGGGCCATTAATGGTGTAATTGTGTACCCAGTTTTATAAAATCCGAGCCTAAAATGGCCCCTCTAGGTACACAATTTTAATATAAATCCTAGCCTCTTGGCAATTAAAATCCGAGTCTAGGTACACAAAATCACAACCTAAATCCTAGATTACACAAACTAGCCAAACAGAACACTTTTCAATTACACGTGTGAAGCTAAAATACATACGTATCTAAATCCCACCCATATTAGTATATTATATATAGGCGTTACTAAAATAGCTACGTGTCAAAAAGGCTCATATACGTATCTCAAAAACTATTGCCAGAGTGTACTTTTTGCTTTTCTGTGATTTGAGGGGCCATGTATGGTGATTTTATTGCCTAAAATGGCCTTTGGGGCCTCAAGGATTTAGTACTTTAAATTTTGAGAGCTATAGTGTTTGGTATAGTAGAGGGGCAGCCAAATGGGTATGTTCCTGACATTTTCGAAAAACCCCCGTTGGTACACAGAAAAGAAGGGAAACCAAGATCCTAAGATATGTATATTAGTATTAGTTATAGGTATTATTATATATTGATTGTGATATAGGGGATTTGTATCTTAGTTAGTGATATGTGTATATTCAGATTAGGTGTATATGAGGTTTATTGTGTACCTTGTTATATATTATTTGTATATTCTTTGTTGGGAGTGGGGTAGGTGGGTTGTGTACCTAGTATCTGTATACTTGGTTTTATTTTGTTTGGGAGGTAATTGATTATATACTTGGTTTGTGTACACAGAAATACCTAGAGTTTTCTAGGCTCTAGGTATTCTTTTTATTTATCTTTTGTGGTGTTGGGAGAGGGATACTAGATCTCCTGGGTTCTGAAGTATATCCTGTAGGTATGGGTTTATCTCTTGGATGTTATACTGGGCTTGGAACCTAGAGATGGTACCCTTTAGTTCATCTATTAGAGTATCATAGAGGTTATTGTATATTATCTCTTTGATTTTGGTTTGGACTTCTTTGTTTTGTTCTAAGGGTATTTGTCGGGTGGTTGAGACTTGGATTTCTATTGGTTTCTCTAGGTCTGGTACCATTGGTATGTTACCCATATAGTCTAGTCCAGAGATGAGTTCTAATATTTCTTCATTGGACATAGATAATATATAGTTGGGCTCTTTGTATACTTTGCAGGTTAGTATTTGATTACCATTCTGACTGATTGTGATTCTTGATGAAGGATTTGTTGTTTTCATTGTTTTAGTTATTTTTTAATTGTTCGAGTAGGTTTGATATCTCAAGTTGATGGAGGATTTCTGTTTCCTTGTGATTGGATTCCCATCTCTTGATGGCATTGTAATAACAGGTATATTGGGTTATCATCTCTTCCGCTTGGTCTTTGTCTTGAATAAAGGATTTTAGGTGTTTTTTGAGATCAATTACAATTATATCTTGGTGTTCTGGAGTTAATTGAAGAATTCCGAATAGGATAGCCTCTACCTGAGAAGGAGAATAATCATAGTATTGGTCATCAGCACCTTTGGTTAAATCCATGCGAATAAGATTTTCTCTCAAGTTTTCGAATAAGTCATTCTCTGAAGCATAGGTAATAATATTACCAAGGAACTCGTCAAAGGGTTCGTCTTCTATCTCGATTTCGTAAATCTCGATGTAGTCGGTAGTGTCATTAATAATGAATCCACCAGCATAGTCATAAGTATAAATGGTATAGGGATTAAGAAGTAATTTCTTAAGGTCTTGAATATTTTCTAATGTTTTCATAAGTTCTTTGTTTTAGATGGTTATTTCTTCTCTTGGCATTGTTAGGACTTCGTAGATAGCATCATCTACGTTGAAATTGAAATAGGGTGTGGAAATGATTTCCTCTAGGTCTTCCTCTTTTGGTTCCCATCCATAGTATCGGGCAATGATATAGGATTTGAGTACATCCCTGATATCTAAGTCATAAGTACCTATGTGATAGGTACTCATGATGTAGGCAATTGTTTTCATGGCATTATCCGAGTAATTGTTTTTCGAATGTTTCTTGGTCATCGGGATCTGGCCAGTTAAGGGATTCTTCCATGTATTCAACGACTAAGTCCATGAATTGTGCCTGTAATTCTGGAGTAAGTGTTGAAATTTCTGTTTGTACTTCCCGTTGGATTTGGTCGTAGTGATAAGCAAAGATTCTGCGGATACGGGTTGAGATACCGGCATACTTTTTTAATAATTCATTATTTTTCATAAGTCTAAAATTTTAAATAGTTAATAATTAAATTTACTCTGCAAAAGTAATACTTTTATTTTATATATGCAAATCATGGCTATCCTGGCTGAGGAATGGGTATGATATCTGTTATGATAACCTTTTCTGAAGTAAGATTCCAGTAGTTTCGGATTTCTTTCAAGGCATTAATCATATGTAAATGTTCGGATATAAGTTCTTCTCCAGGATATTTGAGGTAATCTCTTATTTGTTCTGTTCGATAATTGATGGTAAAGGCCTGAGTATCCTTTAGTATTTCACGTACATGCGTTTGTCCGTTATTATTTACCTGTATATTATCGAATACCTGATATGAAATTAGAAATCTACCTTGGGTTAGCATATATCTCCATTATTTGTTCATATTTATCCGTGCTAGTAAAAGTATCAAGGAAATAGTTATATTCCTTCTCATTAGTATGGAATGGATGCTTGTGCAATTCATACTTGCAATAATGTTCCCATGGGTTACCTGGTATGAATGTATCTAAGTTAGGCCCAGAGGAATTAAGGAATAGGACTAAGATAAGCCCTAGTCCTATGTAGTATAATGCGGTTCTCATAATTCGTTACAGATTAGTTTTATGTCAGTTAATTGATTCATGTATTCTTCTTCTGAAGATATATCTAGGGATTTACATGCTATGTAATGGCCGTACATTGATATACCTGATCTGTATCCCTGGTCATCATTCATGAAGTAGGCTAACCCTCTTCGATTGATTTCAATTACTGGATAAGGAGGTTCTCCATCGGTTGCTTCCTTATCGAAGGTAGCAAAATCATAAGTATCTATGTTATCGGTTATGGTAGCAAATATTTCGATTAGCCAGGTAAAGTCTTCTAATGGTACATTAGCTAACCATTCCCATCCGATAGGGTATTCATTTACTGTTATGATTGGTCCCATGTTATAGTTCTTTTAAAATTGCTGTTTTAAATCCGTTTGCTGTAAGTTCTTGAGTCTCTATATGTACAAGTTCAAAGTAATCCTTTATATCTTGGATAGTTTTGAAATGTAAAGGTACATGATCTTTATCGGCATCATAACCATATTCGTTTTCTACTTGGTCTACCAGTTCTTGGTAAGCTTTACCTGGGTGCTCTTCCAAGGAATGGTAAATTCCTTGGATATAAGAGCCTTCTATGATTACTAGAGTTGTTATTGTTAGTCTCATGGCATTAGAATTCTAAGTTAAACACTTGAATGGTAAGCATACTTGGGAAGTTTCCTCCTTCGTAATGAACATTAGAAGTATTGGAATAATTGTAGAAATTATCCTTTAGTGATATCTTGAGAATGTCCAATAGCAATGGATATAACTTGTACTGGTTAGCCCTTAGCCATTCGTTATATTCCTGGATATCGGATTCTGAAGTAAAAGTAGCAGAGAGTTGAATAAAGGGTTTATCCAATGAATCCGGGTTATGGATATTTGTCTTAAGCCAAACCTTGGAAAGCATGTGGGATTCCTTTTGCATTAAGTTGACTGAACCAGTATTTTGCCATTGTTCATATTGGTAAATTGTGATACCGGTTTTGAGTGCTGTTGTAATGTTGTTCAAGTTCATAACTGACTAATTTTAAAATGAATAATATATTTCTTTTCTCTAATGCAAATTTAATACTTTATTTTTAAATATGCAATATCCCAGATTACTTAGCTGAAGCTTCTATTGGGTATCTGATAGAGCCTTTTCTGAATAAGAAAGAGGCCATTAATGGATTTTACATATTTCGCATCTTTACGGAAGGCATCTGGATTCTTTTTCTTAAATTGATGCCACCAATCATCATATTCCTCAAGGGTTTTGAATACCTTATTTAAATCCTTAGTTGGACCCGTTAACTGAATAGTCTTAGGCCATACTTTAACATCTATTCTCTTACCTTCATTGAAATATATACGAGAAGGTATAATTACTTCATCTGGACCTGGGTATGGAGTTGTGCTCATAATTTCGTTATTGTAAAAGTTATGTAATTGTCTTTAGTTATCACAAAGGTAAAGATAGCATTACCTTGTACTGAAATTGATAGAGATTCAGGAGTATCAGCCAATATGTAGTAACTTAAGAAGTTAGCTCTAAGCAAATTAGTAAGTACTTCCCTTAGTCTGAACAAGGTACAGTTATCAGGATTACCATAGATTACTGATTGAATGTATTGGTCCTGATGATTAAGGTGATACCATCTTAATCTAGCCAAGTTTAATTTCTCGACTAGATCAAATTGTACGATATTTAAGAGTCTTCTTATTGGTGTCATACTGTAAAGGTAATTTGCATTATGTTTGAAGATATTCTGTTGATAGATTTGATATTAGCTTCCCCATCAGTAAAATTCATGGCAAATCTTACCAGAGCATCCGCAGCACCGTTAGAAGTATCGGGAGTTTGAAATAAGAAAGAGTATATTGCAAATCCATCTTGTTTAGATACCATGGCAGATAATGCTAAGCATTGGTTTTCAACATAAGCATTAACCAGTAAACCCACTAGGTTATTGATGTAATCTATAGTTTCCTTAAAGTCTAAGGAAAATAACTCTGAGATTTGATAGCCTAGGTTAGTAACTAATTGGTCTAGTTGTTTAGTGTTTTGGAGGATTTCATTATTTTTCATAAGTCTAAAATTTTAAAAATGAATACTTAATTAATTTCTCTATGCAAATATAACTACTTTAAATTATATATGCAAATTCTGGAATACTAAGCTGAGGATGTGTGTAAACGCTAAGAAAGGCAGAGGGTTAGTCTGCCTTTCGAATTTATACCCTGTATCGGATTAAATTCCATTTATCATTTACTAGCCTGAATATCCAGAGATAATGATTAGTGAATTCTAATAGCTTACTGTATTCAGAGGTTTCAAATACCAAGAGATCTGAATTCTTTTCTAGGATATTGAAATGGATGGTTTTATTAGTACCCTTTCGAAGTATCTCCCTGAGATCATCCTTTAATGTATCATCTGAAATGAACATGTTATATCGTTTCTCCATATAATCCAAATACTTCTCTCTGATATCTGGGTATATTCTAGACTGGCTTACGTTAAATTGTTTCGTTTTCATCTTGATTTTCTTGATTTATGTTACGTTCTATGATATTTTGAATACATATTCTTCTGCCCTCTTCTTCTACCTGGTCCAAGATATAAGTAAGAGAATGATTAAGGAATAACATATCTGTATCGTAATTCCTCTTGAATACCAGTAATTCGAATTCCTTTAACCAGTTATGTTGCATCAATTCCAGTATCTCCTCTAAACCAACATGGTCCGTATCCATATATCCTTGGCATTTATACCAGATATCTGTAAAGACTCCAGTAATATATTCTGGTATCTTGAATCTATCAGATATATCATGAGCCGGAACTAAATCCTTAGCAGCTTGATATTTTTCTTTGGTTATTACCATGTCTG
>ERZ780045.13-NODE-13-length-42181-cov-6.17153_pt1 | contig 42181 bp, 49 predicted proteins | sample MGYA00511924_ERZ780045 | MGnify/ENA primary metagenome ERZ780045 (study PRJEB29588, sample SAMEA2154082) | human gut metagenome | biome: human gut; feature: human-associated habitat; material: faeces | place: Denmark | collected 2008/2010 ... | reverse complement strand
GGTATCTCACAGGACTCCACAGGACTCCTTTAGGTATCTCACAGGACTCCACAGGACTCCTTTAGGTATCTCACAGGACTCCACAGGTCTCCTTTGGTACTCCTTTGGTACTCCTTTGGTACTCCTCTATATAGAGAGAGAGAGAGCGGAGACAGCTAGGACATTAGCTAGTGCTAGCGACACTGGGACTGGGCATACCATGTTTACGGTATTTTTCATGATGGGCCTTGACAGGTGTCTTTGGGTGCTTTAAAGTTCAGGGCATGGCTCTTGACATGGCCGTCGTCATCGCAACCAATCCGGGCTGTCTCAAGCTCCTCGGGAGGCTCCCCGAGATCAGAGACGATGCAGACAAGGGCTATGACCTTAACGGTCTTGACATTGATAAGCTATTCCTCAAGTTCTTTGATTTTGAAGACTTGCTCTGGTAAGGGCACTTGCTCTGGTAAGGGCACTTGCTCTGGTAAGAGCACTTGCTCTGGTAAGAGCACTTACTCTGGTAAGGGCACTTGCTCTGGTAAGAGCACTTGCTCTGGTAAGGGCACTTACTCTGGTAAGAGCGCTTACATAAAAGTTCAAAGTGCCCTATAATAACCCCATGTTCAAACCAAAGGATCAAAGGAGTCCTACCATGATCAATATGATTCTTCTTCCAGAGTCCCAGAACACCAAAACAGGAAATATCATTCAGTCCTATTCGTCTCCGTCCTCCTGTCTCCTGCCCCTTTAAGGAAAGCAGGTGCTATGCGAAGAATACCCATACCGCTAAGGTGTGGGAGAGGGCAGACGATGAGTCCGACAAGCGATTCATTGGCTGTCAGGATGACTTGGCTGATGCCCTCACGGGTGCCCTGTGGTTGGACAAAGGAGACAGAAACGAAGTGCTTTTCAGGCACAACATTGCGGGTGATATGGCTGTAGTTGGTACGGATAAGTTTGACCTTGCAAGCTATCTTAGTATTGTGTCTGCCATTATGACGGCCAACTATCGGCTGAAGGTTGCGGGCTCCTCTAAGCACATCAAGGCCTTCACGTATACCCATTGTGACTACGACTTCTATGACAGGGGTTCCATGAGACTGATGCAGGACTACATGCTTGTTAACATTTCATGTGAGACTGTCGACGAAGTCATCACCGAAAAGGAATACGGTCTCAATGTAGTCCTCACAAGCATCAACCCTGAGGAGGACATTGTGGCCCTCAAGGCTAAAGGCGTCCCCGCAGTTCAGTGCCCCGCACAGACCAAGGGAATCACCTGCAAGGAGTGTCGTCTTTGCTCCAGAGACAGGGAATCCGTGGTGCTCTTTGAAGTCCACGGCCAGAGCAAAGGAAAGGCCCGTAAAGTAATCCAGATCAAGCGAGCCTAACACTAACCGTAAACAATGCCCCTAGGAGCCAAATTAAGGCACCTAGGAGCGTCCATAGGAGATAACATGTATACTCGCACCACCACCGTCATCGAACGCTCTGACGTAGCCTCTATTCTCTTCTATCGTTGGAAGGACGGTGTTTATATAGTGACATTCATCGCTAGTAACCCTAGCACCGACTGCGAACAGATCTACACTTTTTCGGGTATGTACTCAGGAGGTGAGGAGGTCGTAGGCAGACTCTGCAAATACACGAAAGGGGGAGCTATGAGTCTTGTCGGTGTTGCATCCATGCACGGCTCCGTTATGAATGCAATCCTGTCCATGTGGAATAACCATATTAAGGAAATTGAAAAGAATGCTTAATCTTAAAGAATACCTGATTGTATTCATTGGAATTGCAATCATTCTTGGAATTTTCCCCATGTTTGTCTTTATTTGCAAACTTATGGGAATCTATTACTAAAGGAGACAAAATGGAAGAAATTAACAGTGGAAAGCCTGAAACCAGTACCCATTACATGGGAGCTGTCCAGCCTATTGAATTGATGCTCAATGTATTATCTCATGAGGAATTCATTGGATTCCTTAAGGGCAATATGATTAAATATGCGTTCAGAGCAGGACGCAAAGAGGGTGAATCCGCAGAGAAAGACAGAAACAAATATCTGACATATTCCAACTGGCTGTTTACTTTCGAAGAATTCGGTATCATCGAGGTCAACGGTGAGTACATCGAAAAAGATAAAATCAATGGTTAGAGAGACACGAGGATTTAATAAAATCCATACTCCTAGGGAGAGGTGAAAGAGGCTATAGACTCCTAAGTAAATCTAAAGGAAACCACAGGAGTCTATAGTTTAACTATGTGTAATATCCTACATCATTACCTATATAACCCTATATAAAAGAGTATAAAAGATCTATAGACTCCTAAGTAAATCTAAAGGAAACCACAGGAGTCTATAGTTTAACTATGTGTAATATCCTACATCATTACCTATATAACCCTATATAAAAGAGTATAAAAGATCTATAGACTCCTAAGTAAACCAAAGGAAACCACAGGAGCCTATAGTTTAACTAGTTTCAGAGCAGATGCTGGTTTTTAAGATATAACATAAAGGTAACCCCTATGTCTTATGATAAATTGAATAATTTTAGAATTGATGGTGAAGATGAATACGATGAGCTTTGTCTTAAATACGGCAAAGCCCGTGTAGACAGGGAAGTCGAATTAGAACTTGAAAGCAAGGAGAATGCCTTCAATGCTTTCATGTCTAAGCGTAATAAGGCAATTGAAAGCGGTACTATTGGTAATATGGGTGCAAGTCGTGTCTTGATTAGTGAAGCCATCCCTGTCATGACTAAGGCCCTTGACAAGTGGTTTAAGGATGTTGATACTGGCAAGCCCGGTAAGCGTCATGTAATGGCTTCCCTAATTCGGACTCTGTCGTCTGAAGAAATCGCGTTCATTTCCATTAGAACCATCATTGAAAATTCCCTTGGAATCGTGTCTTTAACCAAATTGTCATCTGCAATTGGTGAAGCTATTGAGGATGAACTTCGGTTCAAGATGGTAGTTGCAACCATGGATAAGAAAGAGCTCAGCAGGTTCAATGCAGGGCTTGATAAGCGTATTTCCATGCAGTTCAAAAAGCGCTATGTCGAAAACAAGGAAAAAATCCTAGCAGACGAAAAGAGACTCAAGAGATGGAACAAGTGGGGTAATGCTAATAGAGTTCAGGTAGGTCTCAAGTTGGTAGACATTTTCATTGTCTCTACTGGCTTAGGTGCCCTTGAGAAAACCATGGGTGACAACAAAAACGTACACTACACTTTTTGTCTTGATCCAGACGTATTGACGTACTTGGAACACGAGGACAAGGAAACGGCTAGCCTCATGTTCCAAAATCGGCCCATGGTGATCCCGCCCAAGCCCTGGACTACCCCTTTTGATGGTGGGTATCTGATTAACCTTAAGAAACCCATACAGCTCGTTAGAATGCCCTCTAAGGAGTGTGCACAGCTCTACGATGAGGTTGACATGCCTAACGTGTATAAGGCCGTCAATGCCATCCAGTCTACGGCTTGGAGGATCAACCGTAGAGTGCTCGACGTGGCCAATGAGGTGTGCTCATGGGCTCACATCCCTGAGGGCCTTGAGATGCCCTCTGCTACCCCTGCGGAGCCTCCTGTGAGGCCTGTAGAGGCAGACACTAACGAGGAGGTACAACGTGATTGGCGAAGTGCTATGGTGCACTATTATCAGGATGATAACAAGCGTAAGAGCAAGCGTTATCTTGTCAATGGTGTCCTCGCACTGGCAAACACCTACAAGGACGACATGGAAATCTATTTCCCCCACAACCTTGATTTCCGTGGCCGTGTCTACCCCTTGACCCAGTTGAGCCCTCAAGGCAATGACTTTACTAAGTCGCTCCTCGAGTTTGCCGAGGGGGTGCCTCTTGGTGAGAATGGGCATACTTGGCTGGCCTTTCAGGGTGCTAACTGCTACGGACTTGACAAGAAACCCTTTGAAGAGCGTATTGCTTGGGTCTATGAAAACACTGACATGATTCTGTCTATTGCCAAGGATCCCTTGCAGGATCTCCGATGGACTGAGACGGATTCCCCGTGGGAATTCCTTGCGTTCTGCTTTGAATGGTCGGACTATCTGGATAAGGGTGACTCTTACGTGTCTCACCTCCCTATTGCCTTTGATGGCTCCTGCTCTGGCTTACAGCATTTTTCTGCGATGCTTCGGGATGAAGTCGGTGGGGAAGCCGTCAACCTCATGCCTGACGATCATGTTCATGACATCTATGGCATTGTTGCTACCAAGGTCACCGAGTTGCTTAAAAAGGACTATGACAATGGTACCGATGACATCATGGCTAAAACTGAAGACGGTGACGATTACCTGAAGAAGGGCACCCGTAGTATGGCCACGGAATGGCTCAAGCACGGAGTTACCCGTAAGGTGACTAAGCGTAGCACCATGACGCTCTGCTATGGCTCTAGTAAATTTGGCTTTGCCGAACAGGTTTTAGAAGACACCATTTACCCTGCTCTTTCAAAGAATCCCACGGCATTCAGTCGTCCTAGTCAGTCCGCTAGGTATATGGCTGGATTGATCTGGGAAGCCCTGCAAGGGGTCGTAGTGAAAGCTGTGGAGGCTATGGGTTGGCTTCAGGTTGCAAGCGGTCTCCTCGCTCAGGACAAGGACATCAACGGCCAAAGCCTGCCTACCTATTGGATTACCCCTGCGGGATTCCCTGTAAAACAGAAGTACAACAAGGTTGTGCTCAAGCAACTCAGGACTTTCACTACTGGAACCATTCGAGTCAAGGAGCCGTTCAAGGAAGACAGCCAGATTGAGGAAGGTACCTCCATCAACCCCGTGGTGTACGAGAGTACCCCCGAGATTGACACCAGAAAGCAGAAGCAAGGTATTGCACCCAACTACGTCCATAGCATGGATGCGTCCCATTTGATGCTCACGGTGTGCTCTTGTGTCGACAAGGGTGTCAAGTCCTTTGCGATGATTCATGACTCCTATGGAGCACCTGCGGGACATGGTGACATCATGTTCACGACCGTTAGGGAAGTGTTTGTAGATACCTACAGCAAGAATGATGTACTGCAGGATCTTCACGATCACATTGAAAACCTTTTGTCTCCTAAGATGGTCGACAAGCTCCCTGAGATTCCCTCTAAGGGAAACCTTGATCTTGAGCGAGTCAAGGAGTCCATGTACGCCTTTAGCTAACCCCAACTAATAAAATCCATACTCCTAGGGAGAGTAACCAAGCCTCCCTAGGTTAAACTAATAAAATCCATACTCCTAGGGAGAGTAACCAAGCCTCCCTAGGTTAAACAAACAAGGAAGTAATTAATGTCTAGCAACAACAATCGTTTCACGACCCCCAAGGGTCTCGCACAGTATCCCGCTCTCAAGACTCCTGACACGAAGTTCAATCCCGAGGGTGACTACAAAGTTAATCTTGTCATGGAAGATGACGAGAAGACCAATTCCCTCGTGTCTAAGCTCGAGGCAGTCCTTGAGGACTTCTATGAGAATGACGACAATGTCAAGCAGGCCATTGCGAAGAGCCGCAAGGTGGTGACTCAGGACATCTATGAAAAGGATGAAGAAGGCCGCATTGTGATGAAGTTCAAGCAGAAGGCGGTCATTACGAAGAAGGATGGTTCCAAGATTCCCGTCAAGATCCGACAGTTTGACTCTAAGGGGAAGCCCATTGACGTCAACATCGGTCGAGACAGTGTCATCAAGGTGTCCTTTACTGCCAACCCGTACTACATGCCCTCTACGCGTACCTGTGGGCTTTCCCTGCGACTTCTCGCAGTTCAGGTTATCTCTCTGAATGAGTTCGGTGATTCCTCTGCGTCCTCTTATGGCTTTGAAGAAGAAGAAGGCTATAATGGTGAGAAGCCTGAGGATTCCTCTAAGAGCTTTGAAGATATTGACGATGACGTTCCCGGAGATTTCTAAATGATTAAGTTTACTTTCGGCCCTAAGATTCGTGAAGGGCTCGGCCTCATCCTTACTGACGAAGGCCTTGAAAAGGCTCTGGAGTCTGCAATTGAACACTACAATTGGCACCTTGAAAAGTATGAAAGGGCACCAATTGACTTTTATTGCTCCTTTGCTGGGAGCGATAAGAAGGACTTCAAGAGCACCACCGCTTTCTATGATGCTAAATTCATCTACGGTGTGATGCCCTACTCGTTCACGTTCTATGTCAATAATAAGGACCTTATCTTTGAAGATTCTGAAGTAGTCGAGTACGATAAGCCTTACAGCATTGATGAATTCCTTAGCAAGGATCTTAGTGGTGCTGAGGGTGCCTGTGTCCTTGTCATGTTTGATCCTGTTGATGAATCTGCAGAGTGCTTCTGCCGTCCCGACCTTATGATTGGACAAATCCTGCCCGATTGGAGCGATAGGGACAATAAATACTTCATTCGAGTTTTCGGCTCTTATGAGTATGACATTTATGAAGGTGAGGTTCATGAAGGCTGTAGGATTATGCTCCCTTCTCGTAGCAACCTGCTTAAGGAGCATGAAGAGGAATAAAAGAATAAATGACTACCCGCAGTGCGGCCTATAGTAAAAAGAGGATGCACAACAAGGGAACTTACCGAAGTGGCCTTGAGGAGAAAGTCTCAGACTCCCTCAGGGCCTTCGGTATTGAGCCTCATTATGAGGAGAAGTATTTGGAGTATATTGTGCCCGAAAGTAAGCACAAATATACTCCTGACTTCGTTTTACCTAATGGGATTCTCATAGAAACTAAAGGTGTATGGGATTCTGAAGATAGGAAGAAACATATTTTAATTAAGGCTCAACACCCAGAGTTGGACATTCGCTTTGTCTTTAGCAGATCCAAAACCCCTATTTACAAAGGAAGCAAAACAACTTATGCGTCCTTTTGTGAAAAGAATGGGATCAAGTATTCAGACAAAACAATCCCCCTTGAATGGATTAAAGAGGATCCCAAGGTAATACCTGAAGGTATTCTTATTAATAAAGGTTAATTAAAATATGGTTTCTTTCAAGGCTCCGACGATTGAGGAGCATAAATCTTTTGTCTCTTATAAGAATAGAGATACTACTAAATATCTTGTCGTTCACTGCTCTGCCACTCAGAATGTGTCATCTTTTACATGGAAAACCATTGACCAGATGCACAGACAGCAGGGGTGGTTGGGTATCGGTTATCATTTTGTAATTCTTACTGACGGTACCATCCAGAGAGGTAGGCCCCTAGAGGCCATTGGTTCCCATGTAAAGGGTTACAACAGCTGTTCTGTTGGTATCTGCCTCATTGGTGGTGTGGATGCTAAGGGCAAGTCTGTAGACAACTTTACAGAGGAGCAGAAGGAGTCTCTTAAATGTCTACTGGATTACCTTAGAGGTTACTATAAAGATGAAGTCGTTGTCCTTGGTCACAGAGATTTTGCAGGCGTCAACAAAGACTGCCCTTGCTTTGATGTTAAGGGATGGTATAAGGGCGCTAAGTTTGCTAGGTATGAAGATACTGAGGCGTTCTGGAGTAAGGTAGTCTTCTCTAAGGGTGTCTTTAAGGACTTTAATGGAGACCCTGAAGAAGGGGATGTTGTCCGCATTGAATAAAATCAATACTCCTAGGGAGAGAGTATGCAGTATGTGAAATCTCTTATGGTTATCCTTGCGTTCATTCTGGGACTGGCTCTAGGTGAATCTATTGAGGAAAAAAGAAATCAAGAGATTCTCCTAGAGGAGCAACGGACTCACTTAACGGAACTAAAGACTCTACAGGAAAGAAAGGATGCGACGATTAACTTACTTCTTAAAGACATGGCTACCGCTGATGCTGTGCAATCTGCTATTGATAAGCGGGTTAACCGCCTGCAGTACAACATCAACGCAGGAAACAAAGCCATCATGCAGCATACCGATAGAGCTTATGCAGAGTCAGTCATCCAGTGTAGAAACCTACTGTCAGAAGGTGCAGAACTACACGGGGAAGGTGTTAAGATACTCAGAGACACCAATAGACGACTCGAAGCAATAATCGACTTACACAAGTGAGGAAATCATGGAAGATGATTACATCAGACTTAGTAAATGGGATCTTGAGAGGATTGTAGGTTCCATGGGTGGTGTCTCTGCCTATGACAGGCAATACTACAAGTACGATACGAGGATTGAGGGTGCTCATGGTTACAACCGTAACTGCATTTGCATCTTCTATGATGCTTCAGCTGATGAGTCTATCTTCTATTCCATCAGGTACTCCTATGATGAGTACACTGACGAGATAACTATTCATGAAGTGGAGGACAATAACCGAGATAGTCCTTTCACTTACTACAGGGTGTTTCCTGCTCGATCCCGACAGGTCACCGAATACTATTAACTTACACGGCGTGCCCCCGAAATAGTCTTCTAAACTATCGGCATAAAACATCGGGAAGGAGCCAAGGGGTTCGATTCCTCCACGCCGTACCAAATACGCTGTTTGATTGTACTCCTCTCATCATAGGATGAAGTGAGGAAGTCCTACGGCTCTTAGCAGGTCGGGTAGCTCCCGAATAGGATGTCTACCGAAATAGATCCGAATGGGGCAACGGTTACCCCCACAGAAAAATACCCTAGTGGCGAAATGGTATACGCAACTGAATTAGAATCAGTGGAGAAGCAAGGCTCGTGAGGGTTCGATTCCCTCCTAGGGTACCATTTATTTTTTAAAAGAGAGGCAATTATGCAGACTCAGAAGGAACTTGATCGAATGGAATCTGATTGGGAAGCTCGTTGGGAAGACGAGTATCAGGAATATCTTGAGTCCCTTGATGAAGAAGACGACGAGGATGAAGACGACGACTATGATGATGAGGAAGATAATGACTACTAAAGTTGGATCTAGTGAAGCCCTTTGCATTTGCCATCAGGATAATCTCTATACGTTCGTCCTTAGGTATCCTAGGATTATCCATAGTGAATTCATGACTCACAGGGTCTTTAGTCGCAATGCTAGTAGCTCTCGTGCTATCCCTGTAGCTAAGGTTATTGAGCAAGTACGCAATGACCCCTTTATCCCTTCTAACGTCTACATGAATCAATCTGGCATGGTTGGTACTGTTGAGGCTTCTGAGGATACCTATGAGTCTTTTAAGGATCTCTGGCTTAAAGCTGTAGACAATGCAGTAGCTGTTGCGGAATCCATGGTTGCTCTTGGTGTCCATAAGCAACACGTCAACCGAATCCTTGAACCATTCCAGTACATTAACGTGATTGTTACTGCTACTGAATGGGAGAATTTCCTGCATCTTAGGCTTGCCAGTGATGCACAGCCTGAGATGCAGGATCTTGCAAGGGCCATTAAGGGTGAGATGGACAAGGTAGACAATAATATCATTAGTGTCTACCATATTTGTGGGAAGTATGTTAGTCTTCCCTTTATCACTCAAGAGGAAGTAGACAGACACTGCATGGAATCGTTTAGTTCTTCTGAAGTCCTCATTAACGATCTCATGCTTATTTCCTCTGCACGCTGTGCGAGAGTGTCTTACAACAACCATGACGGCTCTTGTCCTGACGAATGCAAGGACAAGAAGCTGGCACGAAGGCTCCTTGACGCAGGTCATATGTCACCCATGGAGCACCCCTGTATTTGGGCAGGAGACATGCGGTACCATAGAAACCTGTACGGTTGGGAGAGCCTTCGTTTTAAATTGGGTTATTAAAAGATGAATCAAGAGGGTACGTTTCTTTATCACGAACCTTGTCCTAAGTGTGGCTCCTCTGACGCCTGTGGAGTCTTTAGTGATGGCCATAGGTATTGTTTTTCTTGTAATTCGTATTTTAGAGCTGATGGGGAAGTAATCCAGAAGAAAAAGGAGAGTGCTATGTGTAAGGAATGTATTCCTCTTGATGATCTTGATGTGTCTTACCTGACTGCAAGGAAGATCAGTCAGGACACCTGTTCTAAGTTCAAGTATATGGTGGGTTACTACAAGGGAACTCCCTGTCAAGTAGCCAACTACTATGATGACAACGGTAACATCGTAGGTCAGAAACTTAGGTTTCCTGATAAGACTTTTGCAGTCCTTGGCAAGATCTCTAATCGACTCTTTGGTTCTCAGTTGTGGTCTTCTGGTAAGAAGATTGTGATCACTGAGGGCGAGATTGACTGTCTTACTGTGAGTCAGCTTCAGTCTAACAAGTGGCCTGTTGTGAGTATCCCTAATGGGGCTCAAGCGGCTAAGAAGGCTATTGAAGATAACCTTGAGTACCTTGACAAGTTTGAAGAAGTGGTTCTCATGTTTGACATGGATGAACCTGGTCGTAAGGCTTGTGAAGAGTGTGCCAAGGTGTTACCTGCGGGTAAGGCGTTCATTGCTAACCTTCCTTTGAAAGACCCCAATGAGTGTCTACTTGAAGGAAAAGGTAGTGATGTTATTCAGGCTATCTGGAATGCCAAGCCTTATAGACCTGATGGGATTGTTGCGGGTACGGACTTGTATGAGAAGTGCGTAACCGACATTGATGACCTTAAGGATTCTGTAGAGTATCCTTGGAAGGCACTTCAAGAGAAAACTAAAGGAGCTAGGCATGGCGAACTGTATGTCTTCACAAGTGGTAGTGGAATGGGTAAATCCACAATCCTCAGAGAACTCGAATACTACTTTGGTGTTCAGCGGGGAGAGCTTTGCGGAATTGTTGCTCTTGAAGAATCTACTCGAAAAACTGGGATGGAACTCATGTCGATTCATCTCAATAAGCGACTCATACTCGACCCTGAATGTACAGATGAAGATGAACGAGGCAGAGCTTTTAATGAAACAATTGGGAATGGAAAATTTTTCCTATACGACCATTTTGGCTCACTTGATTCAGGTAATCTGCTTAGTAAGCTTAGGTTCATGATTGTGTCCCTAGGGTGCAAGCGTATCTTCCTTGACCATATCTCCATTGTGGTCTCTGGTATGGACACTGATGAGGATGGTGGTGAACGTAAAGCCATTGACAAACTCATGACTAACCTTCGTTCACTCGTGGAAGAGACTGGAGCTACAATGTTCGTAGTGTCTCATCTTAAGCGTCCTGAGAAGAAGGGGCATGAAGAGGGTGCACAGGTGTCCTTGAGTCAACTTAGAGGGTCTGGAGCTATTGCACAGCTCTCTGATATGGTGATCGGCCTTGAGAGAAACCAACAGGGTGATACTCCTAATGTGTTGACTCTCAGAGTCCTTAAGAATCGCTTTAGTGGTGACACTGGTATCAGTGGATACCTTTACTATAATCAGGACACTGGCAGGCTCTCTGACTATGAGGCTGATCCTGAATGTCCTTTTGAGGATGAAGAAAATGAGTTTTAAAGAGTTTATTTACCCACTTACTTTCTGGTATTACGACAAGGACATGTCTCTTACGGATCGTGTCCTTTCATGCTTTTGGATTATCCTGTTGCTTCCTATAGCTCCTGTGCTTCTAGTCTCTGAGCATGAGTATTCTGCTAAGTACAGAGACCTCAGCTGTCTGGTATTCAAGATCTACGTGATTGCAATGTGGGTGATCTCTACTACAGTAGCTTTCCTTCTGGTGTTCCTGTAGGATCTTTCTAGCAAGGCTATTTAAGGAATAGAAAATGCTGACAATTAAAGACAAATATATTGTATTCGATATTGAAACTGATGGGTTGCTTGATACGACCAAGAGGTTTTGGTGTGGTTGGTTGTATGATTCTTATACTGATTTGTACACTGGTTACACTGATCTTGATGAGTTCTTCGATGCCCTGAATAAGTATGGTACTGGTGGGTACAGCATCGTTGGTCACAATATCTGCAAATTCGACATCCCCGCTCTTAAGAAGCTCAAGGGGGAGAGGTTTGCATTTGATGTTCGAGATGTCTGTATCGACACTCTTGTACTTGCTCGTTTGATCTATGCGAACATTAAGGACACTGACGTTGGTCTTATTCGTTCTGGCAAGCTCCCCAAGGCTCTCTATGGTTCCCATAGCTTGAAGGCTTATGGTTACCGTATGGGTGAACTGAAGGGCACCTATGGTGAACAAGAGGACGCATGGGACAAGTTCACTCCTGAAATGTATGAGTACAACAAACAGGACGTTGTGGTTACCCTTAAGTTGTTCCATAAGCTGATGGCTAAGGGTTACCCTTTGAAGGCCATTCAGCTTGAGCATGACATTGCTTGGGTTATGGCTAAACAGGAACGTAATGGGTTTGTCTTTGATAAAGATGCGGCAGTAAAGCTCTATGCTGAACTCTCTGAAAAGAGACAGGAGATCTATGAGAGTCTTGTCTCTGAGGTAGGCTCTTGGACTGTCTACAAGGGAGACAAGATCTACAAGCGAGATAACGCTAAGAAAGGAATTAAAGCAGGTGTCCCTTATCCTCAGTATGAGGAGGTTACCTTTAACCCTAATTCCCGTAGTCACATTGCTAAGGTGCTTATGGAAAGAGGTTGGGAGCCTACTGAGGTTACACCTACTGGTGCCCCTAAGGTTGATGAAGACACCCTGCAGTCTGCTATGGGTATCCCTCTGACACCTAAGATCCTTGAGTACCTGTTGATTAACAAGCGTATCGCACAGCTTGCTGAGGGTGACAATGCTTGGCTTAAACTTATGAAGGAAGATGAAGATGGGTACTACCGTATTCACGGTTCTGTTAATCCTAATGGTGCTGTTACTGGTCGTGCAACACATTCATATCCTAATGTTGCACAAGTTCCTGCAGGAAGGTCTCCATACGGTAAAGAGTGTAGGTCTCTGTTCACAGTTCCTAAAGGCTGGTTTGAGGCAGGCATCGACGCTTCTGGTTTGGAACTTCGGTGCTTTGGGTCTTTCCTGTTTCCTTTTGACAACGGTGCTTATATAAAGGAAATCCTTGAGGGTGACATTCACACCCATAATCAGAAGATGGCAGGACTTCCTACGAGAGACCAAGCGAAGACCATGATCTACTGCATGCTCTATGGTGGCGGTGACGGTAAACTTGGGGCTGTCATCAATGGAACTGCTAAGGATGGCAAAGCCCTTAAGGAAAGATTCTTTAAGGCTGTCCCTGCATACAAGAAGCTCTGTAGTTCCATTGATAAGGCTCTTGTGGAGTCCTCTGAATGGATTGGTAACACTCAAAAAGTAAAATGGAAGAAACGTGTCCACCCTGATTGCCCTACTCTTAATATTTCTCACCATATTCTTGGGCTTGATCGCCGCCTTGTTTATGTGCGAAGCCCTCACTCGGCTCTGAACACTATCCTGCAGTCCGCAGGTGCCCTTATTTGTAAGAAGTGGGTGTGCCTTGTTGAGGAGAACATGCGTAAAGCAGGCTATAAGCATGGTTGGGATGGGGACTTTGCCATGATGGCGTGGGTGCATGATGAGACCCAAATCGCCTGTCGCACAAGGGAAATCGCAGAGGACTGCGTAAGGATTGCACAGGAATCCATGAGGCAAACTCAGGAGTTCTTTAAGTTTAATTGTCAGTTGGATACTGAAGGTAAAATTGGTGCCAACTGGTTCGATTGTCACTAAGGAGTAGTTATGATTCGTAGACCCATGACCGTAGAAGAGATTGAAAGGGTTCTTAAGAAGAACGAACCTAAGGAGGTAATGGCTTTGTGTAAGACCAACAAAAAGAGTGTTGTTGACATTAAGTGGCTCTATAAGACGGATCCTGTTTTTGGGACTGCAGGTGGTGCAGAAGTTCGATTGAATGGCAAATTGTTGTTTATGCACATCCCAAATCCCTGTAAACTCTATGAAGACTGGACTGACAAGGAAATCTTTTATGAGATTCTTGAACGTCTTGGCTATGAAGTTGATTGGGAAGAAGAGAGTGTTTACTATGAGGGACATCAGAAAGAAAATGAATAAGTATCTTAGTTTTCTTAAGTATATTGACCAGAACAATCCGAAACTTCAGGCGGACTTCTGTCGTGAGAATGCCAAGCTGATTGCTGAGGCGGCATCTAGGGGACATATTACAGCCCTTAATTTCTATAGTGAAGCCACTAATTATTGGAGGCTCACTTGTAAGGCATACGCTATTCTTAAGGCTTGTGAATAATGAGATATGCTTTTGTAGACGGTGATATTCTAGCCTTTAAGGCGTCCTCTGCTGTCCAGAAGGATATCGACTGGGGGGATGGTCTTTGGACTTGTCATGCTGAAGTAGATGACGCATGGGATTACTTTACCGACATGCTTATTGCTATTGATGAGAATCTAAATAAGCATTTTGTTGGTGAAGAGATTACCTATGTATTCTGTTTCTCCGATGAGGATAACTTTAGGAAAACCTACAATCCTGACTATAAGTCCAATAGGCGATCTAATCGTAAACCTTGTTGTTACAAAGGTCTTGTAGACAAGATTAAAGAAACCTACATTTCTCATACAGTTAAGTACCTTGAAGCTGATGATGTTGTGGGTATCTACTGCACTAGCCCTGTCTATAAAGATATTTGTGTCGCAGTGTCTATGGACAAGGATTTCAAGACAATCCCCGGTTACTTCTATGATTTCGGTAATGATGTCTTTCATAACATCACTGAGAAGGACTCTAAGAAATGGCTGTGCTATCAGACCCTAGTAGGGGACGTTACAGACGGCTATAAGGGGTGTCCAACTTATGGGCCTGTGAAAGCCAATAAGCTCCTTAATGGGCATCCTGATTCTGAATGGTGGTCTGAGGTCTTGAAAGCATTCAAGTCTCAGGGTCTTACTGAAGAGGATGCCATTAGAGAGGCAACTATGGCTAGAATCTTGCACTATGAAGATTACCCTTTATGTGAATCTGAGGGATTGCCCAAGAAGTACAATCCTTTTTAATCAATACTAATACCTCTAGGGCTATTTTTAATTAAATCAATAGTCCTAGGTAGGAGGAAGACATGAATAAAGAAGAAAACAACGTTGTTGAGGAAGAAGAGTTTCCTTATGTTCCTAAGGATCTCATTGAGAGACTTGAGGATATCTTTGATATTCGAAAGATGATTTGGTATGAAAAGAGTAATGAGACTCTTCTAGGTATTCAACAGGTTGTTACCTACCTTAGAAATAAACACGACAAACAGAATGGAGATAACTGATGGGTGGACTCTTTAGTAAACCTAAGGCTCCTGAGGTTAAGGTTCAGGCTCCTGCCATTGAGCAACCTGTACTCGAACCTGAGGCTCCTGAAATGGGTGCTGAAGAAACTGCGGAACACAAGAAGAACAAGGGCAAGAAGGCCCTGAGGATTGATTATGTGGGTTCTGGCAGAGGGACTAACATCCCTGAGTAACGTGTCTAGGATTGGTGTCTTGCAACCTAATGATGGAGACATCCTAGAACAGATCATTGACAAGGGTGCGAAGATCATCAAAGATGACCCTGACTCCCTCCCTTTCATTAAGAAATATGCTGACGTAAAGGTAGTGCGTAAGTTTCTTAAGGGTGTCATTAGTGGTGAATTTGAAGACTTCATCATCCTTGTTTTCTATAACAAAGAAAATGCTCTCTCGGGTGCATCCCTAGTGTCTAGGGGGAGACCTTGGTATGCACCTGAGGGAGTAACTTTTTTAAATGAAGAGTGCACTGTAGCTTTCCAAAAGGGTTTGGGGTTGTCTAGAGCAATGGCTTATGCTCTTGAAAATAGGGCATATACTAACGTAAGACTACTGGCCTTCTCTAATGCTAATACGCTCAACAACAAGATGTTGGAGAACACCTATGAGAAACACTTGGGTTACTCTTCATACAAAACTTTTTATAAGGAAATTTAATGGGACTTTTTAGTGGTATTAAGAGGGCCTTTAAGAAGATTGTCCATAAGGTGACTGGTAAAGGCAACAACAGGCAGAGTGTCCCTGAGGCTCCTACGCCTGCTCCTGAGCTTGATCTTACGAACCCTGAGGGTGAAGCTGAGAAGAAGGAAGAAACCGAAAAGGTTCAGCTTCGTAAGGGTAAGAAGGGTCTTAGGATTAAGAAGGCAGGGAATGCTGATGTGTCTTCAGGTGCAGGCCGTAACCTTGTCTAACATGGAGGGTTATGATGGTTGGTAAGCAATCATTGAATGATGACTGGGACGGTTGGAATGGCAACTAGTGAACATCAGGCAGGAAATATCCCTCTTGAAGGAGCTAAGACAACTTATGACAAGCTCACAACAGACAGAGACCCGTACACGCAGAGAGCAGAGAAGTGCGCAACCTACACGATCCCTATGCTCTTTCCTAAGGAGTCTGATGATGGTGGTACTAACTATTCCACTCCTTACAATTCTGTGGGTGCTAGGGGTCTTAATAACCTTGCCTCTAAACTTCTTCTTTCTCTGTTGCCTCCTAATCAACCTTTCTTTAGACTGGGGTTGGACGCGGAGTCGACTGTAGCTCTTAATGAGTCTGCTGACAACCAGCTGAAGGACAATATCGAATACGGTTTGTCCATGATGGAACAACAGATGATTAAGTACATGGAGTCTCAGTCTCTTAGACCGACTCTGTTTGAAGCTATTAAGCAACTTATCATTGCAGGCAATGCACTTCTGTTCCTGCCTCCTGCTGAAGGTGGTATGAGGTGCTATACTCTTCGTGAGTACGCTGTTCAGAGAGACACAATTGGCAATGTCCTTCAGATTGTTGCTAAGGATACTGTTTCCCGTGGGAGTCTCCCTGATTCCATGCAGTCTGTTCTCCCTGATTCTGGTGAACCGACTATCAACGAAAAGGTAGACATCTATACTCACATTTACCGTGTGGCTAGCGGAGACACCTATCAGTGGGAATCCTATCAGGAGATTGAAGGTGAACCTGTTGCAGGTAGTGAACAGACTTATCCTGCAAACAAGAGCCCTTGGATTCCCCTTAGATTCAATAAGAAGGACGGTGAACACTACGGTAGATCCTTTGTTGAGGATTACCTTGGAGACCTTATCTCTCTTGAGAATCTCTCTAAGAGCATTGTGGATATCTCCATGATTGCCTCGAAGGTTCTCTACCTCGTGTCTCCTGCTTGTCAGACGAACATCAGGGCTTTGTCTAAGGCAGAGAACGGTGCTTTTGTTAGGGGTCGTATGGAGGACGTTGTTCCCATGCAACTCAATAAGAGCATGGACATGCAGACGGTACTCACTACTGCTCAACAGATTGAGTCTCGTTTGTCTTATGCGTTCCTTCTTAACTCTGCAGTCCAGAGTGGTGCTGTAGGTAGAGACAGAGTTACCGCAGAAGAGATTAGGTACGTTGCAGGTGAACTTGAGGATACCCTAGGTGGTGTCTATTCTCTCCTGTCTCAGGAGCTACAGCTTCCTCTTGTTGCCTGTGTCTACAATCAGATGCAATCTCAGGGTTTGCTCCCTGTGGTTGACGAGAGTATTGCAGAGATTGAGCCCTCCATCATCACGGGTATTGACGCCCTTGGTAGAGGACAGGATCTTAATAATCTAGCTCAGGCTTTGCAGTTGATGCAACAGTTCCCTGAGTTTCTACAGGCTCTCAACGTTGGTAATCTTGCTACTAGGATTTTTGCGGCGGCTCATATTGATGCTACGGGTCTAGTGAAGACTCCTGAGGAACTTCAGGCAGAACAACAGGCCGCTATGGAACAGTATGCCCAGCAACAGGGTATTGACGCAGGTGCACAGATGGCTGTCAATGAAGCACAGCAGGCACCTGAATAACTAAAGGATAACTAATGACTGACTTTAATGAACCTCAGTCTCTCACTGAGGAGGCTGAAGCACAGGGTATCGAAATCATGGAGTCTTCTACGACTCAGATTGAGGTTGACCCTGATATTGGAGACCCCCTTCTTCAGAACGAAAAGTCGGGGGAAGAACATAATGAAGAACAAGCTAATGGAACTGAAGGCCACGCTGATGATGTGGCTGTTCATGATCGAAATGAAGATCAAGAGGATCTTCAAGAAGAAGTAGACAAGCACGAAAAGGCTATTGATGCCGTGAAGACCTCCCTTAAGGCAAAGGGTGTTGACTTCAATAAGGCTGTCCGAGAATATCAGGAGCATGGCAAGCTCTCCGATGAAACCGTTGCTGAACTTGAGAAGGCAGGCTATCCTTCTGAGGTTATCGAGGGTTTCATTGAGAGTCGAAAGGCTCTTGAATCTCGCTTCACTGAAGCTGTTTATGATTCCGTAGGGGGTACTAAGGAGTACAATCGTATTGTTGATTGGGCATCCAAGAATCTCCCTCAGAAGACGATTGACTCCTTTAACAGAGCAATCGACAACAATAATCTGGAAGCTGTCTCCCTCATGCTTGAAGGCATGAAGTCTAAGATGACTTCCAAGATGGGTACCGCTAATAAGTCTATTCATGGCGGTACGGCCACTCCTGTGAATCGTCCTAAGGGGTTTGCAAACAAATCTGAAGTGATCGAGGCTATGAGCGATAAGCGCTATGGCAGGGATCCTGAATACACCCGACAGGTCGAACAGAGAATGTGGGCCACTAGTGTTTAATTTTATCTATAACAACAAATCTTATATACTTTAAAAGGAAAATAATTAAAAATGGCTGCTCTTGCTGATACTGGTATTTCCAATCCTGGTCAGACTCTCTCTACGGGCGAGCGTGATGCACTCTTTATGAAGGTCTTCACGGGTGAAGTTCTGACTGCTTTTGCTCGCACCTCCGTTATGATGCCTCGTCATCAGGTTCGTACTATCTCTCAGGGTAAATCTGCTTCGTTCGCTGTGATGGGTCGTACCCGTGCTAAGTATCTTGCACCGGGTACCTCCCTTGATGACCAGCGTATGAAGATGGAACACAATGAACGTGTCATTGCTATCGACGGTCTCCTTACGGCTGACTGCCTTATCACGGATATCGACGATGCGATGAACCATTACGACGTTCGAGTCGAGTATTCCCGTCAGCTTGGTGAAGCTCTCGCTATGGGCGCTGACTGCGCTATTATCAATGAGCTTGCCAATGAGGCCGCTAAGGACGCTAAGTTCAAGGATGGTAACATTCCTGAAATGGTTTCGGGTAAAGACAAGGTTCCCGGTACTGGTAAGGCCTTTGAATTCGTTACGGGTCTTGAGATTACGCAGGAAGCTACGTATGGCAATAAGATCCTTGAGGGTCTCCTCGCGGCTCGTGCTCAGATGACGAAGAACTACGTCCCGCAGGGTGACCGCTATTGCCTTCTCACGCCTGAAGGTTACTCTGCTGTCATGAAGGCTCTTATGCCCGATGCGGCTAACTATCATGCCCTCTTTGATCCGAACACGGGCAAGCTCCAGACGATTTGTGGCTTTGAAGTCATTGAAGTTCCTCACCTCCTGAATGATGGTATTGATGGCAAGCATGCTCTTAACGATAATATCAAGGCTGCGGGTCTTCAGGGCATTGTCTTCCATCGTTCCGCTGTTGGTACGGTGAAGCTCAAGGATCTCGCTATGGAACGTGCTCGTCGAGCTGAATATCAGGCTGACCAGATCATTGCCAAGTATGCGATGGGTCACGGTGGTCTTCGTCCTGAAGCTGTCGGTATCTTTGTTAAGACTGCTCAGGCTTAATAGATGACCATTGAAGAAGTAAAGAAGGCTTACGAGACTACTTACTTCTGTCAGGTGCACAAGTGGGGGTATCAGCTTACCCCCGAGGAGGCTCAAGAACTGGGTCTCCTTAGTGCAACTGCGAAGCCTGTTAAGCCTCGAAGAACCGTCGAAAAGAATAACAACAAGGAAGAATAATGATTGTAACTCCTAGCACTGAACTTGATGCAGTAAATGAAATTTTGTCATCCGTAGGCTCTAGTCCTGTTAATTCTCTTGAGGATGATGCTAATGTAGATGTGCTGAATGCTGTAAGAATCCTTAAGGCTGTCAGTCAAGAGATCCAGTCTAGGGGTTACAGCTTTAACACTCTCACCAGTGTTACCTTGAAGCCTGACTCTTTTACTAACAAAGTTGCTTATGGTAGAGACTTCCTAAGGACTGTCTCTACTAGCTATAAGTTCGTGAGTAGAGAAGGCTATTTTTATGATCTTGATTCAGGGAATCTAGAGTTCCCTGAAGGCATCACTCTGGATGAACTTGTCAAGGAGCTTCCTTTTGAGGAGCTTCCTCAGGTCTTCAGAAAGTATATTACTGTTAGAGCCAGTAGAGTCTTTCAGATGAGGTACCTTACCTCTGCGGACATCGACGCACATCTTCAGCTAGAGGAGAGTGCGGCTTATGCAGACATTGTAGACTATGAACTGACGGATGGTAACTATAACATCCTCAATGATGACCAGTTCATTAGTCAGCAGACTCAGAGGAGCTAAGCATGCCTCTAGTATCTCAAAGCATTCACTCATTTAAAGGTGGTGTCTCTCAGCAACCTGACATCATCAGATTTCCCGATCAGGTAACTGAGCTTGTCAATGGGTTTCCTAATGAAGTTGAGGGTCTACAGAAGAGACCTCCGACTCTTGCAATTAAGCGTTTGTCTGACCGTGTTGATGCTACAAAGAAGAAGTATCATGTAATCAATAGAGACGAACATGAAAAGTACATTCTCCAGATTGGCTCTGGGGAGTACCAAATCTTTGATCTTAATGGTGAGCCTAAGACATGCACGTTTGAAGATGATGAGTCAAAACAGTACATTACCACTAGTGACCCTAAGGGCAAACTAAAGGCAGTTACTGTTGCAGACTACACCTTTGTACTGAATACTGAGAAGGAGGTTGATGCTGTAGAAGGCATGTCACCTCCAGGCAAAAAGGATACTGCTCTAGTGTACATCAAGAATGCCCAGTATGCTAAGACTTACGCCATTTATGTGGATGGCAAGTATATGTGCGGCGTTATTACACCTGACGGTGGCGAAGCTAAGCAAGCTGTACAGACTACTACTGCATTTATTGCAAGAGCGTTGTATGCACTTCTTAATACTGGTAAGAAACCTGATGGTGATAATCCTGACGTAGGAGGCACCTATGATGACCTATTGAATCAGGTTGGTGGTAGAGCCTCTATGGGTTACTCTAGGTCTAGTGCAAGCATGAGTTCCTATAACGTAGATCTAGTTGGCGACTCTGTTATTACGATCCAGGCTAAGTCTGGGTGGGATCCTCCTAATGTCCTTGTTAAGGACGGCTTTGGTAACCAGAACGCTATTGCTTACATGGGTAAGGTTACGGCTGTTAATAAGCTCCCTCCGATTGCCCCTGAGTATTACATCATGCAGGTGTCTGGAGAAAAGAATTCCGAAGATGATGACTTCTATGTAAAGTGGGACGACAAACATAAGGTGTGGAAGGAAACTGTAGCACCTAGGATTCCCACTAAGATCAACCCTAAGAATATGCCTCATGCTATTGTTAGGCAGGAGGATGGAAGTTTTCTTTTTAAGAAGCTCCCGTGGGTTGATAGAGGCTCTGGTAATGAAGACACTAACCCTGATCCTTCGTTCATTGGCAGGAAGATTAACGACATCTTTTTCTATCGTAATCGCCTAGGGGTCATCGCTGATGAAGCCATTATCCTTAGTGCAACAAACGACTTCTTTAATTTCTGGTTTAAGTCCTCTGCGGCTATTGCAGACACTGACCCTATTGATGTCTCGGTTTCCTCTAATAAGGTTGCTATTCTGACTCATGCTGTGCCCTTTGCAAGAGAACTTATGTTGTTCTCCCGTGAAGGTCAGTTTGTGTTGTCTAGTGATGGTGTCATGACCCCTAAGAGTGTCAAGTGTGACCAGATCACTAACTTTGACTATGACACGAATGTTCAACCTATCTCTATTGGCCCTTCGATCTTCTTTGTGAATGATCGAGTAAACTACTGTTCTGTGATGCGCTACTACTCCTTGCAGGACGTGGCTGACCTTAAGGATGCTGAAGACGTAGCCGCACATGTGCCTACGTACATCCCTAAGGGCATCACTAGACTCTCTGGGAACACCACAGAGAACGTAGTTACGGCTATCTCTTCTACTACCCCTAATATCGTATACTGTTATAAATTTATTCTTGTTAACGCTACTAGTGAACAGCAGGCGTGGTTCAAGTGGGAATTTGCAAACAAGAATTCTGAGGTTCTTCTAGCGGAGTTTGTTGACTCAGAGATCTATCTTCTTATTAACTCTCCGAATGGTCTGTATCTAGAGAAAGCGTTGTTGACAGGTAATGCTGTTGACTTCTCTGATGAGCCTACTAGGCTCTTTATGGATCGTAAGAAGAAGTATACAATTCCTAAGTCCAACAAGTACAGTGACTATGAGGATTACACTGAGGTGTCCCTTAACGATATCTACGGTGCTATCCCGTCTACTAAGGATCATAAGTATTTCATTGTCACAAAGGACGGTTACGTTACTGAGGTTACTGATTGGGATTCCAATGGTGTCTTTAGGATCCAAGGGGACATGAGGGGTGTTGAGGTGTTTGTGGGTCTTACCTACAAATTCTGTGTGACTCTCTCTAAGCAGTCCATTAAGAGGAATACGGATACTGGAGGTGTTATCTCTGAGATTGAAGGTAGGCTACAGCTTAGATACTTCTGGTTGAACTATAGTAAGTCTGGCGTATTTGAGTGCAAGGTTGATAACGAACTTAAGGAAAAGCACTTTAAGTATAGGTTTACTGGTAGGAACCTTGGTGAATCTCCGGCTATCTTGGGGGCAAACAAGGTTTACACGGGTAAGTTTAAGTTCCCGATTCAAGACAATAATGATGAAGTAGTCATTACTGTCTGCTCCGACAATGTCCAACCTATTAACCTGATTTCAGGTGGTTGGGAAGGTCTTTACATTAGAAGGAATAGTAGCGTATGAAGTTGAAACCCTTAACTCCTGAGCAGAATAACATGCTTTGTGACATCGCAATTCATGCTATGGAGAGTTGTGTCTGTAATGAAGTTGAGATCCCCATTGAACACTTTGTTTATGAAGGGGTGTATTACAGAACCTGTTTTATCCCTAAGGATGTAGCTATTATTGGAGCTTACATCAAGATCCCTACTACTGTAATTGTCAGTGGGGATTGTTATGTTACCCTAGGGAATACTGTAGGGAGGCTTAAGGGTTACAACGTCATTCAGGCTGAAGGTGGCCGTAGGCAAGCCTTTAGGGCACTTGAAGATACGCACATCACGATGTGCTTTAGGACTGATAATGTTGACCTAAGGGAATGCGAGAAAGAGTTTACTCCGGAGTGGATGCTATTAACAACTAATAGAAAGGAATTGATTAAAGAATGAGTGGTGTAGTTATCGGAGTAGGCGCCGCTGTTGGTGCAGTAGTTGGTGGCGGTAGTACATTGTACAGCGCTTCAAAGACTAATCGAAATCAGATTAAGGCTTTTAAGAAGCAGATGTATTACATGCAACTTAATTACAACTACAATCAAGCCGCTCTGAATAGACAAGAGCGATCCCTTTATGACTCTGCTGTAGGCAACCTTTTTAACATGTCGGTGAGCGCTTTCCAAAACCAATCACAAGTTGAGGCGGCTCAGGCTGAATCGGGTGTGGAAGGTAGGACTCAAGATAAACTTGGGCAGGTTATTAGAGGCACGAACCTTAGACAGCAGACTGCTCTAAAGGAAGCCTATGAGGTTGATGTGTGGAACGTTAGGTCTCAAAAGGAGGCTCTCTACATTGAGACTAAGAACACTGTAGAGCAGGCTAGAGATAATCTATCTAATAGCTTTATTAAGGGCTCTAAACTGTATGCACAGCTCTTCCAAGGTGTCACTACAGGTGCCGCTTTGGGTGCCGCTACTGCAGGTATTGGTAGTGCCGTTGGTGGTGCACTTGGTGGTGCTGCTTCTTCAGCCGCGGCGTCTACTGCTACGGGTGCTTCTGCAGGTATCGGGGGTGCGGGGGCTGTTAGTACCTCTCTAGGCTCTGGCTTCCTGTCTTCTTATGGTCTCGCGGCTAATAGCGTAGTTGCTGGTGGTGCTACTACTGCCGCTTCTACGGGTCTGTCCTCAGGGGCACTGACAGGTCTTGGTGGCGCAGGTCTACTTGCATCTACTGGTATGAGCGGAGCGTCCTCTAGTGCGACCATTGCATCCAATACTGGTGGTAACATCCTTGGTAACGTAATGGCTAATTACCAACAGTATAAGCCCTATGTAGACTTCATTCAGCAGTGGTCTAATTATTATAATTCTAATGTGCTACCTAGAGAACGAGGAGGTTACTTTTACTAATGGCTTATAAGAATAGTGCAGGGGCTTCCTCTGCTAAGCAAGAGTTTTATAATTGGAATTACTTTAGTCAGGACATGACTAAACTAGGGGAAGCTAAGGGTGTTCAGGTTAACATTAAGGATCGCCTTAAGCCCCCTCAGGAAGAAGTTGATTGGCTGTCTACTGTTGCTGAAGGTTTTAAAAAGCTAGGTACTGTAGCAGACGCCTATAAGGAAAAGGCTTTTAAGCAAGCCGATGAGTATCTCCGTACTCACTCCCTTGAGGAGTACCAAGAGGATGTTAAGAACAACAACATTCCCTTCCAGTATGACCCTGTCTCTATGTCTAGACTTAAGTACCAGCATGGTAAGTTGGCTTTTAGTCTTGCAGAACAGGATTTCCAAGATAGAGTAAACAGAAACGAGTTTAACGGAAAGTCACCTGAAGAAGTCGACGCAGAGTATTTCAAACATGTCCGTAAGGCCATGGAGGATGTTAGAGACTCCTTTGGGTACGACATTAATGAAGACTCTTGGTTCTCTAAGGGTTTCTATGCAGATAGTCCTGAAAGTAGACAGAAGATTCTATTGCAGAACATCCAGTCTAATAACAAGTGGTCTGTGGAACAGGCTAAACTTGTTGATTTGGCTGATGTTAGAGGTGCTGTTAACGACCTATCTAAGAATGCGGCCTATGTTGTGGGAACTATTCTCGATGTCTTTGATGGTGAAAAGAACCCCAAGCTAGCCCATTATTCCCCTGCAGATAAGGCAGACATGGTCTCTGGTCTTCTTGAGGATGTTGCGGGTAGAGAAGATGGTGTTTATATCCTGCAACAGTTGGAAAACTGGAAGCCTTACTTCCTAGATGGAAAGCTGACTGTAAGGGATATGGTAGGTGCTGTTGCTTGGGACAAAGCTCTCAAAACTGCGAGCAATGCCGCATGGAAGGCTGATGCTGAACGTTGGACTTCTCAGGCTCTTAAGGTTGACAATTGGGTAGCTAATGGTGATACAGGTTCTATTGAGCAGGAACTGACTCTTGCAAAAGATAGGGCGGGTGGTGTTGTAAGTGCTGAAGTAGAGTACCTTACTAGATCCCTACAAAGTGCTAGAGATCAACAGAGAGCCTTGATTGCTAAGAACACAGCTAACTCAATTGATGCCCTTAAGGAAGAAGGTAGAACACTCAATGCTAATTACTACAATGAGTCCTTGCTTAGGGGTCTTCCGACTAATCCTGAGAATGTCGTAGGGACTACTAAAGAGCATATTGACAGGGAGTTCCTGTTTGCTGTTCAGGACGGTAGGATTACTGAGAACGACATTCTAGAGATGGCCTGTAATCCAACTGGTGGTTATAATCCTGCCTCTAGTTACCTTAGTAAGTCAGGTAACAATGTTGTTAGGGCTATTAAGGCTGACATACTAGCTCTTGAAAACTCTAATGCCGCTAGCATCGAAAAGCCTACTTACCTTGACAAGATGTATAGCTTTTATGTGGCTAACCCTAAGAAGTTTGCTACGGCCTTTGGTGGTATGGGTTCCTATGACATGGATATCCTTCTTGCAGTGATGAACGCCAATCAACTAGGGATGACCTATAATCAATGTGTTAGTGCTCTTAAGCAACAGAAGAAGATGGGTGAAACTAGAGAAGGCCGACAGGAGCAACAGAGGATCTACGACAACCTAGCCAAGGATGCTAAGGGAGATTTGTACTCTCAGGGATACATGGTTAATAGGACTTATGCTTACATGAATGTTGGCATGTCCAGAAAGGATGCTATGGATAGAGCAAGAGAGGATCTTGACAAAGAAACAATTTCAATTGATGATTCTAGGATCCCTGCAAAGCTCTTTATGATTAAAGGTGTTAGACCTGAGGCGACTAGGGACTGGTTTGAGGAAGAAGTGACCAATAAAATCAAAACCCTTAAGAAGGATGCAAAAGAAGGTGTCATTAAGGGGTACAACCCTATGACTGATTCTTTTGAAGTTGTTGATGCAGACACTAGGTCTCTACTGGCTAGGTGGGATAGAAAGAGTATTCGTGAGGGCTTTATGAAGTACATTGATGAACAATCTAGAACTAAGGTTGAGCCTATTGGTGTTGTTGATAAGCTAGTCAGAAAGACTGTGCATAACGTCAAGGGTTATACAGAATACCTTAATAAGGAGGACTAATGCCTATCTTTCCCGATGCTTCTCCAGAAGATCTAGGGTGGAACACTGTTAACCCCGGTCTTTATTTTACAGATAAGTTTGTCGTCGCTAGAGGCCTCACAGGTGCTGAAGAGAAAGCGCTTGAGAAGAACAAAAAGAAACAACCTGAAGTTGGTTTTGTAGGGGGTCTTACTAATGAGTGGGGTGCTGTAGAGATCCGAAAGGCTATGGGCTATGAGGAAGGTTTTGCTGAAAAGACCTATGTCCCCACTGATGAAGAACGTTGGGACGCTCTAAAGCAACTAGGGTATAATCTTGACAGATACAGAGCTGTTCTCAAGGGAGCTTCTTCAAGTGAAGACTTTAAGAGTAACCTTGAGGTAATTAAGAGTGTACAGGAGTATAGAGATGCTCAAGGACAAGCGGGTATTTGGAACAATCTTGTATCTGGTACTGGTGCTATTTTTGGTGATCCTACTTCCGCACTGCCTGTTTTTGGCTCTAGTAGCGCTATTGGTAGGATTGGATACGGCGCCGTAATGGGTGTTGCATCTGGACAGCTCAATAACTATTCCTCAGGTGACGACAATGATGCTCTTATGGATATGGCAACAGGCATGGCTTTTGGGGCATCTATTGAGGGTGTAGCCAGAGCAACTAAGTTTAAAGATGATGCTACTAAGCTAGGGGATGTCTCTAGGCGTGCTAGGATGTACTCTGAAAAGATTGCCTCAGGTGTTAATGATGTATTTAAGGACACTAAGGCTTCTAAAGTCTTTAATGAGGCTCTTAAGAAACTTGAAGAAAAGCTACCCACGATCACTGTTCAGGGGGCTATTGACAAAGTAGACACTAAGGGTGCTTCAGGACAAGCCCTTAGGAAGATCTGGGATTCCCTAGGGAAGACTGAAAGAGGAGATAGAACCACCTATAAGCAATTCAACAACAAGGCTACTACTAGGACTGCTGAAGAAGCTAGAGACTTCTATAGAAAGAATGGTGAGCGTAATGTTGACATCGTAGCTGACGACATCAATAAACTCCTTGATGCTACTAGAATTGACAGAGATGATCTTGATGAGATGATTCGTAGACGAAGGGATGGCTATAAGACCTCTCTTGATGGAAACGAACTCTTTGAAGAGATTGTTGAAAACATGAATAGCTTCTATGGCAGGTACGGTACCATGGCTCAAGACAGGGGCATGATTGGTGAATCTGCGGCTATGAAGACCTATAAGGCTACTGGTATTATTGAAGAAGGTAAGCCTATGGCTAGGTCTTCTGTCTCTAATGACAAGTTTGAAAGTCATTGGCTTAGTAGAAGTAGGGTAGCTAACTTCCTTAATCAGTTTGAAGGCTCCTATGAACAAAAGGTAAGCAAGGCTAGAGCTCGTGTCTATAAGCTCCTCATGAGAACTCTTGAAGATCCTGAGTATACCAAGTTGTTGAGAGCTAGGTATGAAGAGGAGCTACAAGCTAAAGCTAAGGAGACTCCTGCTAAGGGGGCTGAAGTTGTTAAGTCTACAGACCAAGAAGACTTCATGGATTGGGTTAAGAGGAAAGCCCGTGCGGACTCTCTTGCTTATGTGGATCAAGCAGAAGCTATTAAGAAGGGTCTTATGAACAGCCCTAAGGGTGAAGGTATGTCCTATAATTATCAGCATGAACGGACCCCTTGGAAGTTCACCATTAAAGATAATGATGGTTTCTCTATTAGTAGACTTCAGACTAACATCGTTGAGACAATGAACGGTTACAACATGAGAATCTCAGGTGACTTTGGACTTAATGATGCTTTTGGTGTTAAGAGCTTTAAAGAGTTTTCTGACAAGATGGATGAGAGCCTTTCTAACTATCTTAAGGAGACCTCTGAGGAAGCAAGAGATGAGCAGGCTCAAGCCTTTAGAGCATACCTTTCGGACTACTATGGTAGATCAGGTATGGATGTTGAAGATTCTTCTTCTTGGGGTAATGCTCTAGCAGATGCCCTTAGAAACTTTACGTTCTTTACTCATAATGCTTTTATGGGTGTTCTGAACCACTTTGAGACTGTTGAAGGTATTAAGGAATTTGGAGCTTCTTTTTTCTTTAAGTCAATTCCCGGTATGCCTGATAAGATCAAGGATTGGTCTAAAGGTGGGATGACTAAAGCTGAAAGAGATGAATTCAGAGATCTTGCTTTTGGTAAAGAAGTAAGAGTAAGAGGTGCTTGGAATGAGATCTATGAGAGAAATCTAGATAAATTCGGAGGTGATCTTTATAAAGCTAGGCTAGTTGCAGGCACTCAGTGGCTAGCTACTAACTCTCCTTTTACTAAGTATCTTCAGAAATCTCAAGACACTATTGTTTCAGTAGCTCAAGACGCTTTCATTGGGCAATTTACTAGGTTTCTCCATAGTCCAAAGGGTAAAAATATTAGTGATGTAGATGTTGCATTCCTAGACACTAAGACTCTAAGAAGACTGAACATTGACTATAAAGACTTTGTTCAGTTTTCAAAAGCCCTACGTACCGCAACTACCATTGATAAAAGCGGTAGAGCAAGAGTAAATTCTGAATTGTTTGACTTGTATGTTAGCAAGGATGTGAAGAACATGACTATCATGCGTAGACTTGGTGATTATGTTGCTTCTGAGGTTATCCAAAGACAGAGTCTAACTGACGCTTATATGTGGAGAGGTTCTAAGAATTCTCCTGTTCTAGGTCTTCTTACTCAGTTTAAGAGCTTTGCTATTAGGTCTTATAACAAGAGACTTGCTAAGAGTGCCCTTAGGATTGAAGAAGGAGATGCCGCAGGGCAGGCAATGACTTGGCTTATCTCAGGTGCTTTAGGTACCTTGTCTACTCTTGGACAAACCTTTGCTACGGCATCAGGTATGAACGATGAGCAAAGAGAAAAGTATCTTGAGAGAGTCTTTGGCGTTGGTGACCTAAAAGATGCAGATTTTACCACTATCCTGAACGTAGGCATTAATGGTATGAGTAGATCTAGCATCCTAGCCCTGCCTGCAATGATTGCATCCACAGTCGGATTCAACACTGGAATTAAGTCTACTGCAGATCAGGGATATATCCTTGGTGAAGAGGCAGAGCACTTAGACATCAACAGTGTTCTTGCAAACATTCCTTCGGCTCAGACTATTTTTGGTTTTTATAACCTTCAGGCTGACACTAGAAACCTCTTTAACGCAGGTATTCTCAATGAAGATGACTATGTAGATGGTGACAGAGAAAGGTTTGCAAAGTCTTTTGGGAGGAGCCTAAAGGCAGTTACTCCTAATGCCCCATTTATTCAGCAATCTTTGATTAACTACATTACAGATCAAGAAGATAACTAAAACAATGGCTTCTACTATTGCTAACTATCAGGGCAATGGGTCTACTACAGACTTCAGTGTGCCCTTTGATTATCTAGCAAAGAAGTTTGTGAAAGTCACCGTAGACTCCCTAGAGAAACTTGGGGGTGACTACGGTGACACCACTAAAGACTACTTCTTTGTAGATAAGACTACCATTAGATTCAATACAGCTCCCGCTAGTGGTACTGAAATTATTATTCGCAGATATACGTCTGCTACTGACCGTATTGTGTCCTTTAAGGACGCTTCGGTACTCAAGGCTAAAGACCTTGATGTGTCTACCATTCAGACTATTCATATTGCTGAAGAAGGCAGAGACATCATCAATGACGCACTCATTATAGACAAGGAAGGCAATTGGGATGCTAAGGGTAAGCGTATTGTCAACGTTGGGGATCCTATTGACGACAACGATGCGATTACCCTTAAGTTCTACAAAGATGATGCTAAGGGTGCCTATCAGGCTAAGCTAGTTGCTGAGGCCGCTAGGGATGCCGCTAAGGTCTCTGAGAAGAACGCTAAGGCTTCTGAAGTTAATGCTAAGGAGTCTGAAGTAAACGCTAAGGCTTCTGCAGGTACTGCGGTATCTGCGGCTAAGCATGCTGACACCGTAATGACAGAGAATCAGGCAATCATTGAAGAGGTTCGACAGATTCAAATCAACGTCGAAACCTCTGAGAGGAATGTCTATGAGAATGCCGTAATCGCTACCCAAAAGGCTGAGGAAGCTAAGGTCTCTGAGGCTAATGCTAAGGAGTCTGAAGACAATGCTATGGCGTCTGAGGTGAGCGCTTCTGATAGTGCCTCCTTGGCTAAGGATTGGGCTACCAAGACTACTGGTACTGTCGATGGCTCTGAGTATTCTGCAAAGCACTATGCTAATAAGGCTAAGGACAATGCTGATGCAAGTAACGCTACCCTTGCAGAAGTTAAGACTGAAGGTGCCAAGCAAGTAAAATCAATCACTGATACCGCAACCACTGAAATTAGTAAAATCACTAGTGAAGGGGGAAAGCAGGTCGGTCTTGTCACCAGTGAAGGAACTAAGCAGGTTGCTAGAGTTACGACTACAGGTAACCAGCAGGTATCTGCAGTCACCACTGAGGGCACTAAACAGGTTAACCTAGCGAAGGCTCAGGTTGCCTTGGCTGTCCAAGAGGTCACTAAGGCTAAGGAGCAGGTTAGTCTAGCAACTCAACAGGCTACTCTAGCTACTACTAAGGCTTCTGAGGCTGAAGATAGTGCTACTAGTGCCTCCCAGTCTGCTACTGCGGCTGGTGCCAGTGCTAAGAATGCTAGTGCTTCTGCAGGTACTGCTACGACTCAGGCTACTAATGCGAGTAACAGCGCTAAGGCGGCTAAGCTCTCTGAGGACAATGCGGCTCTCTCTAAGACTGCGGCGGGTACCTCTGAGGCTAATGCTAAGGCTTCTGAGGTTGAGGCTAAGAGACAAGCTGATCTCGCTAAGAATTATGCTGAAGATTCGGCTTCTGGACAGCTAAATGCTGACTGGGAAGTTACTGATTCTAAGTCTAAGGCATTCATCAAGAACAAGCCTACGCTCGGTGCCCTTGCATCTAAGGACAGTATTGCGTATAGTGAGATCACTGGTACTCCTCCTGAGCAAGATCTTAGCGGTCTTGCTACTAAGGAGGAACTTCAGACTGGTCTTGCAGGTAAGGCCCCTAAGAGTCATGTGCATACTGAGGGCGACATTAGTGGTCTCACTGCTAAGCTGAATGCTAAGGCTAATGCTACGGATCTCAGTAATCTTGAAGCAGAGGTTACTAGGGATCTTCAGGCTGTAAATGATGCTCTAGCAGGAAAGGCTCCGACTAATCATACCCATACTAGCGCTCAGGTTACTGATCTTAGCGCTACTCTAGCTCCGTATGCTAAGACATCTGACGTTAACACTGGTCTAGCAGGCAAAGCTAACAAGGCCCACACTCATACGGTGTCTCAGATTACGGACATGCCTAAGGTCGTCCTTAGTGTGAACGAAGCTACACCTGATGATTCTGGTAATGTTTCCATTCAGGCTGATATTGAATTAGTGAGGTGGTAACGGTGTATATCGTGAAAGATAAGACGCTAGGCGACTGCGTTTTCGCGAACGGCTTTACTCGAAAATATTTTAAGACGATTACCGTTAGCGGCGAACGCGAGTGGGAAAACCCCGCGATTTCAGAATTGGGAACGATCGGGGGCAGTACGTTCGCCTGTGCTGCTACTGGAGACAGAGGCGATAACGGAATAAATGTGGCGTTTGATAAAAACCAAAGCACATCATATTTCAACCGTTGCGGAAGCGGCGCAGGTATAGACTATCTGACTATTACAATGTATAACCCTGTTGCAATTAGGGTTAGGTCGATAGAAATCGTTCCGGCTTACTACAGCTTAAACAAAGGCATCCTCCAATATTCCGACAACGGGAGCTCGTGGACTGATGTTACAGACATTATAAAAGGGCAAAACGAGGTTCCCGATGTTGGTTTGCACAAATATTGGAAGATCAGAGCTATAGAAGGCGTCTACAGTGGGGGCTTTAGAAACGTGCAGGTCTCCGAAATCTACCTCCGAGGATTTGAGCCTTACACCTATCAAAAAGAGGTAGAGGCAACGGCGGACGACTATGACCGTTACGAAGACCATTTAAACATTTTGCGAGGTGAAGTCAAGTGAGCGTGAAGAAAATTCATCTATTCCCGTCAGAGGAAAGCTACGTGGCCAATAGTGGTAGCATTGAGGCTGATGATTTGGCTTTGGTACCTCTGAATTTGAGTTTTAACAGTTTGAGCGATAATCCGAAAGTCTATGTTACTGAAATGTGGAGGAGTGAGGCACAGTGGTACCGTAGATGGAGTAATGGTTGGCTAGAACAGGGTGGAAGACTTAAATTGGAAGTTTGGACTGGCGGTGATGATCCAAGTAGAGCTTTCTCATTACCAACTGCCTTTTCTAATGCCACTTACACTACTGTTGTTACAGGTGAGGGTGGATACGGTTGGGCTACCCTTAAAGTTGTTAGTCAGACAACTAGCTCCGTCACTGTTACAGGCACTGGGGCATCAACGGATGACTATGTATCTTATGTACATTTCTATTGTTCTGGGTATTAAAGGTGTGAAGAAATGGATTTTTCTATAGGAAAAGTTTTCGAGGGCGAATACCCCCCTGAAGCCGCTGTATGGTGTAATACCAGAGGTGACTGTAGTATTCAACAGGTAGACGGTAGGTATCAAATTATTCAGAATCCTGAACCTGATGCTTTGATGGTAGCTGAGGCAATCAGAGATAAGAGAAACAATCTCATTGGTGAGACTGACTACTATCTCATGCCTGACTATCCATCAAATCCTCAGAACCTTGAAGAACTTAAGGTCTACAGACAGGCTCTTAGAGACGTTCCTAAACAGGAAGGTTTTCCTAGGGATGTCCGTTGGCCTGATGTGCCTAAGTTCCTCTGTAAGGACTATGAATTGGAACCCTTGGGTCTCGCTAAGGTAGGGATCTAAGGTTATATACAAGGTGTTCTTTGGGTAACTATGAACACCTTGATTTCTTTATCTAAGTTACTAACTACTAATACTAGTATACATGACTAGAAAGAAATATATTATGGCTGAATTTGCTTCTAAGGGTGTTGCAGGTGCGGGTCTTGGTACTGGTATCGCAGGTCTTGCTCTCGGTGTTCTCAACAGCTCTAATAACGGCAACGGTCTCCTTGGTGGTCTCTTCGGTGGAGGCAATCAGAACGTAGTGTCTGCTCTTCAGGCTGAGCTTAAGTGCTGTTGCGAAAAGCAGGAACTTCGTGAACAGCTTGTTCTTGGTAAGGTTAATGAGCTTGCTCTTACGACTCAGGCGAAGTTCGGTTGTATCGACCAGACCATTGCAGGCATGATGAGTACCATGAACAACATCACCAAGACCATTGTCCCTGCTTCGGCCATTTGTCCTGCCCCTATGCCCCTGCATAACTCTTGGGTTGCTCCTACGACTACGCCTTCGGCATAAGGTAGTAGCATATGAAAATCAGTTTGAGTAAGCTCTCTCAGGTTCTCCCTGAGTTCGTTGATACTCGACTGATGCCCAGTGCTCCCTCCACGATGAAATGGATTCTTGGAGGGAGTACGTTCTTGATTCTGCATCAGGCGGATACCCTCATCGGTAAGTATCTGCCTATGCTGAAGCAGGTGGGTATCGTCGATGAGAACAACAAGGTAGACATCGAAGTTGCTAAGGGATTCGTCAATAGTGCATTTGATAAGAGCGGCACTGTGGAATACCTTGGTTTTAAATTCGATAAGTCTGATGGCGAGGCTCTAATTAATATTATGGAGAAATACAAAGATGATTGACGAAAAGTGGGAAGAAGAAGTAATTGCTATGTCTAAGCATAAGATTCTTGAAGCTGTAGAAAAGCTCAATAAGGAATCTTATCACAGCGCAGAAGACATTAGAAAGTATAAGGATGCCTATAAGGCTCTTTATTATCTCCTCAGCATTGAAAAGGCTAACAAGTAATGACCTTTAGAAATGACCATATCTTTACTACTGGAACACAGAACCCTTGTGTGATGGACTCTGATATTCCAGATATTGAAGGCTCACCTACGGAGAACCTTGAAGACTCTTGGATTCCTAAGGAGTACACTGCCACTACTGTGACTGGCACTGGGTTTACTGATGGACACGATAAGATTACTTTTATTCCCGTACAGGTAGTAGCTGATAAAGCCATTTCTATTGATGCTATGGCCTCCTACGAGGTCACCTTCAGTGGCTCCGTAGGAGGCTTCGGTCAGACGGATCATGTGGTCTCACTTAATGGACTCTGTGGGGACGATCAGTATGTTTTCCTTAAGTCTGTTAATGTTATTTGTGGAGTAGATAATGAGGGAAATGGTGTTATGACTTGTCTTGTTCCGGATGCTACGGGAAAGATTAAGAGTAATGCGCTGAAGTTTAGAACCATCAATATGGATGAGTCGTCTGCTACTAAGACAAGAACCTTTAAGGTGTACACTAATGTAACTGCCGAGATCTCCAATACTAATTTTAGTCTTGGCCAACTGTTCCCTATCACTAAGTAATTATGAATATTCAAGTTTATTGGGATGGTAATGTAGGTGCCTGTGAGTATGAAGCTAGAAAGGGTTTCTATACGACAAAGCCTGTGATCCCTACGGTTACCTTCGACACCCTCGTGTACAGCGAGGATGACAATGTTGCAACTAAGCTGATGGGTAATACTCCGTCACAGCTTACTTCTCAGGAGATTGTCGCAGTTAAGCAGTTCGCTAATGCCAATTCTTCGGAGGTGCCTTCTGCTGATACTGTTACTGTCGACAAGCATAATAACGACCCTGAGGCTCACCATGACATCAGAGTAAGCCTTAGCACCCTCAATGAGTATGCTCATCAGGTTGCATCCGTATGGTCTACTGAGGTTGATCTCGTAGACCTCAACAAGGCATCCTTTGATCTCCCTTGGGAGTACATTGTTCAGGACATTAACAACTGTTCTGATAGTGCCAACAGTTTTAATTGGGTGTCCCCTGCCAATGAGGCATATGACGTCACCGTTAGAGTTGGTTTCTCTGGGCTTCCTGAGGGTACCAATGCTACTCTTACGCTAAAAAAGAATGGCACTGAGGTTATTGCTACGCAAGCCTTTACCAACGTGGGTAATGTCATCACCCTTAATAAGGACAGTGTAGTTCTTGCAGAACGAGACAAGATGTCTTGCACCATTACCTTTGGTAGCATCCCTGCCTCTGGTATTATTACTCCTGCTAGATCCTATCTCAGAGTAGATAATCACGGCTCTGTTATTGCTAAGAGGTCTGCAGATTTTATGTTTAACACTATTGCCAATATGGTCTTCTATGAAGGAATTGAGGCTAGACTACAGCTTGATGAAGCTAGTAAGCCCGCCATTGTAGTCGACACTTGGAAGAATAAGTAAGAGGATTAAATGGAACTGGAAGTAATTAAAAAAGACGGTACCAATGAAGGCTGGGATTGGGACAAGATTGAAGTAGCTATTCATAAGGCCGCACAGAGGGCTAACGCTACGTACTCTGAGTATGACATTGGTAAGATTAGGGGCTATATCGAGAGCCTTGTCTACAGCAACTATGATGAGGTGCCTACTGATAAGATTCACTCTATTGTCATTGAAGCTCTTTGTAAGTACGTACCGAAGATCGGAGAATCTTATAAGGAGTTTAGAGACTATAAGAACACCTACGCTAAGGCTTTCGAAGCTGTTAAGAATGAGGCAGACACTGTCCTCCTTTTGGGAGACAAGGAAAACGCCAACTTCGATAGTTCCCTTGTGTCTACAAAAGGTTCACTTATCAAGGGCTATCTGACTAAGCAGTTGTATAAGCAATTCTACCTTACTAAGGAAGAGAAAGAGGCTACTAAGGTCGGTAAGTATTACATCCACGACCTTCGAGACATGATCTTTGGATCAATCAACTGTTGTCTCTTTGACATGGCTACTGTTCTTAAGGGTGGTTTTAGCATGTCCAATGTCACCTATACGGAGCCCACGAGTGTCCTTAGTGCCCTTCAGGTGATCGGTGACATCACCCTTGTAGCTACTGCACAGCAGTTTGGTGGATTCACTATCCCTCAGATTGACAAGACGCTCCTCCCGTATGCTAAGAAAACGTATGACCATGCGTTTAAGAAATACTTTGACCAGTGCAATATGGAGTTCGATGAAGCATGCACAATGGCTATGCAAGAACTCAAGCGTGAGTTGGGGCAGGGCTTCCAGTCTCTTGAACTGAAGCTAAACACTGTTCCGTGTTCTCGTGGTGACTTTGCATTCACTACGCTTACGTTTGGTGAGTGGAGCAATGATCTCCCTGAGTATGACAAGGAGTTTCTTGAGGTGATTTGTGAGACCATCCTTGAGACCCGCATGAAAGGCCATGGGGGTAAACAGGTTGTGTTCCCTAAGCTCGTGTATCTCTATGATTGGGAACAACACGGCAGTGATGAGCACGCTAACGTGTTCGAGAAGGCTGTTGAATGTTCCAGTAAGTGTATGTACCCTGATTTTCTGGCTATTAACGCTCCTAATGGCACTGTGTCTGAAACATACAGAGCGTCTAATAAGCAGTGTGTGATCCATCCTATGGGATGCAGGGCGTACCTCACTCCTTGGAAGGATCCTGAGACTAACGAGTATGTGTCTGTTGGGCGATGCAACATTGGTGCGGTGTCTCTCAACCTCCCGTTGATCTTTAAGGCATCTAAAGGTAACTTCTGGGAAGAGCTTATGGTGAACCTTGAACAGATTCGAGAATTCCTTAAGCGTCGCTATGATATGATTAAGCATGCTAAGGCTAGCACGAATCCTATGGCATTCTGTCAGGGAGGTTTCTATAAGGGCTTCCTTAATCCTGAAGATGAGGTAGGTGAGCTTACCAAGTACATGACTGCATCTTTTGGCATCTCTGCCTTGAATGAGTTTGCTATCCTCTTTACTGGTGGTAAGGATCTGCAGACTCCTGAGGGACAGAAGGCGGCTAAGGATGTCGTTAAGTTCATCTATGATGCAGTGCAGAAGTTTAAGAAGGAAGACGGATATCTCTATGCACTCTATGGTACCCCTGCAGAGTCCCTTTGTGGTACTCAGATGACTCAGTACCATGAGTATTGTGCAAAGAATAACCTTAAGGATGAATTTGAAGGTAGAGCCTACTTCACCAATTCCTTCCATATCCATGTGTCTGCTGACATTACCCCTTTTGAAAAGCAGGATCTTGAGTTTGAGCTTTTCCATCTTATCGAGGGTGGACACATCCAGTATGTCCGCATTGACAACCCAGAGAATAAGTTGGCTCTCACTAACACGATCCTTCGAGGCATGGCTCATGGATTCTATCAGGGTGTGAACTTTGATGCGGCTTACTGTGAGGACTGTCACCAGCATAGCTTTAATGTGGGCAATACGTGCCCCTATTGTGGCTCTAGTAAACTGTCTGTTATCTCCCGTGTCTGTGGTTATTTGGGGTACTCTAACATCAACGGCAACTCCCGAATGAACGATGCCAAGATGGCAGAAATCAACGACAGGAAGAGCATGTGATGGAATTGCTAGTTAAAAGCGCTATAACCTTACTCCTACTGGATTTAATGTGTGCGCAGTAGGTCTAGTAGTATTTTCTTGCATACTATGCTACAAATCTATTAGAGACTGCATAGAAGGGAAAGGTTAATGAAAGAGGATAAAGAATAAAATGACGAATACTATGGAAGATCAAACCAAAGAGCTTATCGGAAATCTCCAGAAGGAACTTGGAATCTGGCTCAAGAGAACTAACCAGAATGCTCCTTATACTAGGCGTCTGAAGCTACTGTACCAGAAGTGCATTATTGAGGAGTTCAATGAGTTTGTCCAAGAGAACGCCGACACTCCTAACGACATGAAGGAGCTGTGTGACCTTATCTGGGTATGCGTTCAGTACGCCAATGTTTGTGGGTACGACCTTGAAAAGGGTATGCACGAACTGATGTCTGAATACTCCAGTAAGTTCTATGACAGTGAAGGTAACTATAACCCTCAATTCAGAGAAGACGGTAAGCTCCTAAAGGGCACTGGGTTCAAGAAAGCTAACTTTGAGCAGTTCTTTGAGGAATGAGCGCCCTTGATGAGGAATCTGGTAACCTAGCAGAGAACATAGCACAGGTAGCTCCTTCATTGGCAGTATCCAGTGCTGTGATTCTCGGGTTACCTCTTAGCGATTGGGTGTACGTCATCACAATTATCTATACTTTTGTAGGCATCTGCACAATGATTAAAAAGCATTGGGTAGAACCTTGGTTAGAAAAGAAAGGAAAAGAACAATGGACTATAAAGGACTTGAGAGCCTCCTAGGTAACATCCATGAGGAGATGCTTCAGAACATGCTTAATGACCTCAGGAACCCCGATAAGAGGTCTCCACAGCTCTATAATGCAATCATTAAGGAACTTGAACGTAATGGCATTGACTGTGTCCCTAAGGCTGGAGAGGGTGAAGAGAATGCACTTAGTAAGCTCCTGAAGGCTACTAAGGAGAACTTCGAGAATTCCTATAGGGGAGACATGAGTGTTAACTGAGAAAGAGGCTAAAGCCCTACTCCCCTACTATGAGAACTTCCCACTATTTACCTCTTTGGTTTGGAAATCTATCGGGTTGCCTTCTCCTACCACGTTGCAGGTAGACATTGCTAAGCTACTACAGAACCCTCCTAGTGACCGCATGATCCTAATGGGGTTCCGTGGTGTAGCTAAATCCTTTATTACGTGTGCATACGTTGTCTGGAGTCTCTGGAGGGACCCACAGACTAAGATCATGGTAGTGTCTGCCAACAAAGAACGAGCAGACGCTAATGCTACGTTTATTAAGAAAATCATCAATGAATTGCCCTTTTTGAGCCACCTAAAGGCTAGAGAAGGTCAAAGAGATACTCAGAACCTTTTTGATGTGGGCCCTGCCCTGCCCGATCATTCACCTTCAGTCAAGTCTGTTGGTATTAAGGGCCAGCTAACAGGTTCCCGTGCAGACATCATTGTCGCAGACGACGTTGAGGTTCCAAGTAACTCCTTCACTCAGGTTCTTAGGGATCAGCTGTTTGAATTGGTAAACTTTTGCCTTTTAGTTAAGTAATTAACTACCAAAACTCGCTTAAACGGGGAAACTCTCATTGAGACAATCCCGTGCTAAATTCAGTGCTTCCATGTTTTTTGGAGATTAACATGGAAACTAAAATTTGTAGTAAGTGCAATGCGGAAGAGCCTTTAACGGACTTTCATAAGCGCATTACTAAATCAGGCAAGAACATTGGACAACCAATGTGTAAAGCCTGTAAGAAAGCTATTTCTAGTCTTAGATATAAAGATAAGAAAGAAGAAATTAAACAAATCAATAAACTTTGGAGAGAGTCCAATCCAGAAGCCATGGCAAAGGTTAGAAAGAATTGGATGAAGAAATCTTATAAATACTGCCCTTCCTTTTATAGGGCTTGTGATCGCTGTAGAAAAGCTAACGTGTTCATTGCAGACACTTTTGAAGAACTACACGCAATAAGAGAGTTTTATAAGAACTGCCCCGAAGACATGACAGTTGACCACATCATACCTATTAGCAAAGGTGGGTCACACACTATTGATAACTTACAATACTTATCTTTCAGAGATAACTGTAGGAAGTCAAATAAAATTGTTTAACTAAATCTAATGAAAGCACTGATAAATGCCTAACGACTATCCCGAAAGGGAGTACACCTAAGCAGGTGGAAATGGCGAGGGTCCTGAACAAGGATCTTGATATAGTCTGAACTTCATGGCGACATGAAGAAGTTTCAAGAGAAACTGACATAGCGTAGCGAACTATGCTGAACATTTTGGAAAGAATTCGATGCTGTACTTAAGCCTGGTGAAGGTAAGAAGGTCATTTACCTAGGGACTCCTCAGAATGAGATGAGCCTCTATAACGAGCTACAGGAGCGCGGATACACGGCTGTAATCTATCCCGCTAGGTATCCCTATGATGACTCTCATAGAGCCTCCTATGGCGATAGATTGGCCTCTATCATTGCTGACAAGTACGACAAGGATCCTAAGCGTTGGGCAGGTAAGCCTACAGACCCCCTTAGATTCTCTGAAGAAGATCTACAGAAGCGTGAACTATCTTATCGTAAGGCAGGCTTCGCTCTGCAGTTCATGCTTGATACGACCCTCTCAGACGCCGATAAATACCCTCTACGGCTTCGTGACCTCATCGTAGGTATGTTCCCCTTAGACGAGGCTCCAATGAAGCTCACGTGGCTCCCTGAGCCTTCTAAGAGGGTTCCAGTTGATGAGTGTCCTACAATGGGCCTTAAGGGAGATTCTTACTTCTACTATCATGCCTCATCCAATGAAGTAGTCCCGTATGCCCATAAGATCCTATGCGTTGACCCCTCAGGGCGTGGTAAAGACGAAACAGGTTATGCTGTTCTCTACTACCTAAATGGGTATATCTACGTCATGGAAGTAGGAGGTCTATTGGGAGGCTACTCTGATGTAGTCCTCAATAAGCTAGCTAAGGTGGCTAAGAAATACAAAGTCAATGAAGTAGTCATTGAAGGAAACTTCGGTGATGGTATGTACATCAAACTCTTTGAACCTGTACTAAAGAAAACCTATAATAACTGTGGGGTTACTGAAGTCAAATCCACAGGACAAAAAGAACTGCGTATCATTGATACTCTTGAACCTGTAATCTCAAACCATAAAATGTGTGTCACTCCTGAGTGTATCAGGAATGACTACTCTACCGTACCCGAATCTGACTACAAATATGCTTGTTTCTATCAGCTCACTCGTATCACTGTTGATAGGGGTGCCCTTATTCATGATGACCGTCTGGATGCTCTGGCAATCGGAGTTAAATACCTTGTGGACTTCATGGGCGTAGATGCTGATGAAGGTATTAACGAACTAACCGAAGAATGGCTAGAGGAGTCTATGGAGTCCCTGTATGGATTCTATACGTCCAATATCGGAGGTGTGATGGTAACTGAAGATAGGCACAGCCCTAAAGGTACCTCTAAGGGTGTAGACAGATATAAGGATAAAGGGTATACATTCAAGAGGTGATAACTGAAATATGCTTTATTAGTATTGAACACTTGTTCAGTAAATAATAAAGACAATGTAATAGAGAAAACAAGGTATTTCAGAATAAAATCCATACTCCTAGGGGGGGCTAGGAAAGACATATATAGATATACATATAGGTCTTTTCTAGCTCCCCCTTTTTGTTAGAATTAAAAGTATCAAAAGCAAAAGGTATCAGTGGTGATGGAATCTTAAGAAAGTCCTTAGGATACCTATAGACCCTTATGGGGATCTATAGACCCTTATTGGAGTCCATAGACCCTTATTGGAGTCCATAGACCCTTATTGGAGTCCATAGACCCTTATGGGAATCCTTAGGTGCCTATAGACTCTTATGGGAATGACTTCAATGAATAATACCAATAACACTAAAAATAAAATATTCATCATCATCATCATCAAAATCATCATTATCATCATCCTCTTTATAATGTCCTTGATTAATGGGGATGTGTCTACTGTTGATGCTCTTCTACGCACTCTTGTGACTAGCTTATAATTACTTCCAGTTCCCCCCCTTGGGTTCCCTTACTGCTAGCAAGCTAGCTACGGGTTCCTGAGGGGTTTTATTTAAAGTTATCCACAGGTTGTCCACAGAGTTATCCACAGAGTTATCCACAGGTAACTAAGGGGGATCATAAAAATTGATCAAATTTGTGAACCCTCACTTAAGGAGTTCACGTGCGTGGGTGCCCCCGTGGGGGTGCCTGTTGGTGCCCTCAGGTGCCCGCTGTGTCCTTTGGGGTCTTTGATTATACCACAGATTCAAAGAGCTGTCAAGGGGGAGTTGTACCTATTGGCATCCTCAGGGTACTTGTGGTAAACTATTGATTTATCAGTGTTTTTTCAAGTTATCCACAGGTTATCCACAGAGTTATCCACAGGGTACTTGTGGTAAACTATTGATTTATCAGTGTTTTTTCAAGTTATCCACAG